>LNFM01002937.1_pt1 | contig 34760 bp, 49 predicted proteins | sample 596031 | NCBI WGS metagenome assembly LNFM01 (sample SAMN04254537, study PRJNA301005) | activated carbon metagenome | isolation source: dual media filters at the Ann Arbor, Michigan drinking water treatment plant | place: USA: Ann Arbor
TGTGCCGATCGCGATGGAAGAGAAGCTGCGCTTCGCCATCCGCGAGGGCGGCCGCACCGTCGGCGCCGGCGTCGTCGCCAAGATTATTGAGTAACGAACAATCGGCGCTCCCGCGCACGCGGGAGCGTTCAATGCCTGAATAGAAGTACCGGATCGTCCGTTCGCGGACGATGACATGGAAAGAAGATTGAGATGAACGGCCAGAACATCCGGATCCGCCTCAAGGCGTTCGATCACCGTATTCTCGACGCCTCCACGAAGGAAATCGTGGCGACGGCGAAGCGCACGGGCGCGCAGGTGCGCGGCCCGATCCCGCTGCCGACGCGGATCGAAAAGTTCACCGTCAACCGCTCGCCGCACATCGACAAGAAGTCGCGCGAGCAGTTCGAAATGCGCACGCACAAGCGTCTGCTCGACATCGTCGATCCGACGCCGCAGACGGTTGATGCCCTCATGAAACTCGACCTCGCCGCGGGCGTGGACGTTGAGATCAAGCTCTAAGGAATACGAACATGCGTTCCGGCCTCATCGCACAGAAACTCGGCATGACCCGCGTCTTCATGGACAGCGGCGAGCATGTGCCTGTGACCGTGCTGCTCGTCGATGACTGCCAGGTCGTCGGCCACCGCACGATGGAAAAGAACGGCTACACCGCCCTGCAGGTCGGTATCGGCAAGCGCAAGGTGAAGAATGTCACCAAGGCCGAGCGCGGCCACTACGCCAAGCAGAATGTCGAGCCGAAGGCCAAGGTCGCGGAATTCCGCGTGCCGGCCGACAGCTTCATTCCGGTCGGCGCCACGCTGACGGCGGATCATTTCACGGTCGGCCAGTTCGTCGATGTGACGGGCACCAGCGTCGGCAAGGGGTTTGCCGGCGCCATGAAGCGCCACAACTTCGGCGGCCTTCGCGCCTCGCACGGCGTTTCGGTTTCGCACCGTTCGCACGGCTCCACCGGCGGCCGTCAGGATCCGGGCAAGGTGTTCAAGAACAAGAAGATGGCCGGCCATATGGGCGACGTGACGGTGACGACGCAGAATCTCAAGGTTGTGCGTACCGATCCTGTTCGCGGACTCCTGCTCGTCGAGGGGGCGGTGCCCGGTTCCAAGGGCGGCTGGATCATGGTGCGCGACGCGGTGAAGATGCCGCTGCCGAAGGATGCGCCCAAGCCCGGCAAGTTCCGCGAGCCGGGTGCGGAGAAGCCGGTATTCGTTCCGCCGGCGCCGCCCGAGAAGAAAGTTCGCGAAGCCAAGCCCGGCAAGAAATCCAAGGGCGCGCCCGCCAAGGCAGGTGCTGCCAAGAAGCCGGCCGCTCCGAAGGGAGGGAAGAAGTAATGGACCTCGATATCCTCTCCCTCGACGGCAAGAAGTCGGGTTCGGTGAAGCTCGCGGACGATATTTTCGGCCTCGAGGTTCGCTCCGACCTTCTGAATCGCTGCGTCAACTGGCAGCTCAACAAGCGCCGGGCGGGCACCCATAAAGTAAAGAACCGCGCCGAGATCTGGCGTACCGGCAAGAAGATGTATGCCCAGAAGGGCACCGGCCGCGCGCGTCACTCGTCCGCCCGCGCCAACCTGTTCCGCGGCGGCGGCCGTTCGTTCGGTCCGCTCGTGCGCAGCCACGAAACGGGTTTCCCGAAGCAGCTTCGCGCGCTCGCGCTGAAGCATGCGCTTTCGGCGAAGGCGAAGGCGTCGGAGATCATCGTGCTCGCCGATACCAAGCTCAATGAGCCGAAGACGAAGGCTTTGCTGCAGAACTTCAAGAAGCTCGGCTGCGAGAGCGCGCTCGTCATCGACGGCGCGGAGATGGACAAGAACTTCGGTCTCGCCGCCCGCAACATGCCGCATGTGGACGTGCTGCCGATCGCCGGCATCAACGTTTACGACATCATGCGCCGGAACAAGCTCGTCCTCACCAAGGCCGCGCTGGAAGCGCTGGAGGCGCGCCTGAAATGAGCAAAACAGCAAAAGGTACGCTCGATCCGCGCCACTACGATGTGATCCTGTCGCCGGTCGTCACCGAAAAGGCCACGATGTCGTCGGAGCACAACCAGGTGATCTTCAAGGTCGCGAAGACCGCGACCAAGCCGCAGATCAAGGAAGCGGTCGAGAAGCTGTTCAACGTCAAGGTCAAGGGCGTGAACACGCTCGTCCGCAAGGGCAAGTGGAAGGTATTTCGCGGCAAGCGCGGACTGCAGAGCGACGTGAAAAAAGCGATCGTGACCCTCGAAGAGGGCCACTCGATCGATGTCACGACGGGCCTGTGAGTGGAGTAGGGAACAATGGCGCTTAAAACATACAAGCCAGTCACGCCGAGTCTCCGCCAGCTTGTGCTCGTGGACCGCAGCGAACTGTGGAAGGGCAAGCCGGTCAAGGCGCTCACCCAGGGCAAGAGCAGCACGGGCGGACGCAACGTGCATGGCCGCATCACGGTGCGTTTCCGCGGCGGCGGCCACAAGCGCTCGCTGCGCACGGTCGATTTCAAGCGCCTGAAGCGCGACATGCCGGCGACGGTCGAGCGCCTCGAGTACGATCCGAACCGCACCGCGTTCCTGGCGCTGGTGAAATACACCGACGGCACGCTGTCCTACATTCTCGCCCCGCAGCGTCTCGGCGCCGGCGACTCCGTCATCGCCGGCGAACAGGCGGACGTGAAGCCGGGCAACGCGATGCCGCTCGAAAACATTCCGGTCGGCACGATCGTGCACAATGTCGAACTGAAGATCGGGAAGGGCGGCCAGCTCGCCCGTTCCGCCGGCACTTACGCGCAGATCGTCGGCCGCGACCAGGGCTACTGCATCGTCCGCCTGAATTCGGGCGAACAGCGCCTTATCAATGGCCGCTGCTTTGGCACCATCGGCGCGGTGTCGAACCCCGACCACATGAACATTTCCATCGGCAAGGCCGGCCGCAATATCTGGAAGGGCAAGAAGCCCCACAATCGCGGTGTCACGATGAATCCGGTCGACCATCCGCACGGCGGCGGCGAAGGCCGCACCTCCGGCGGCCGTCATCCGGTTACGCCGTGGGGCTTTCCGACCAAGGGCAAGAAGACCCGCAAGAACAAGCGCACGCAGCGCTTCATCCTTGCGAGCCGCCACGCCCGCAAGAAGACGAGTTAAGGAGCAGGGATTATGACGCGCTCGGTTTGGAAAGGCCCCTTCGTTGACGGCTACCTTCTGAAGAAGGCCGATGCCGCACGTTCCTCGGGGCGTTCCGAAGTGATCAAGATCTGGAGCCGCCGCTCGACGATCCTGCCGCAATTCGTCGGCCTGACGTTCGGCGTCTACAACGGCCACAAGCACATTCCGGTTTACGTGACCGAGGAAATGGTCGGCCACAAGTTCGGCGAGTTCTCGCCGACCCGCACCTTCCACGGCCATTCCGGTGTCAAAACCGCCAAGCGCTCGGAAGCGCCGGCAGACAAGAAGTGAGATAGACGATGGGCAAGCCAGCACGCGCGCGAGCGCTGAAAGACAACGAGGCGAAAGCGGTGTCGCGCATGTTGCGCGTCAGCACGCAGAAGCTCGGCCTGGTCGCGGGACTGATCCGCGGCAAGAAGGCTGCGCGCGCCATGTCGGATCTTGAGTTCTCGCAGAAGCGTATCGCCATCGACGTTCGCAAGTGCCTGCAGTCGGCCATCGCCAACGCCGAAAACAACCACCAGCTCGATGTGGACGATCTCGTGGTGGCCGAAGCCTATGTCGGCAAGGCGTTCGAGATGACCCGTTTTCACGCCCGCGGCCGCGGCCGCATGGCGCCCGTAACCAAGACTTTCTCCAACATCACGATTGTCGTGCGTGAAGTGGAGGAAAAGGCTCCGAAGGCAAAGTCGAAGCCGAAAGCCAAAGCTGAAGCGAAAGCGAGCGCCTGATGGGACAGAAAGTTAATCCGGTCGGGCTCCGGCTCGGCATCAATCGCACCTGGGATTCCCGCTGGTTCGCCCGCAAGGGCGAATACGCGAAGCTGCTGCATGAGGACATCAAGATCCGCAAGTTCCTGATGAAGCACCTCAAGCAGGCGGCGGTGTCGAAGATCGTGATCGAGCGGCCGCACAAGAAGTGTCGGGTCGCGATCTATTCGGCGCGTCCGGGCGTGGTGATCGGCAAGAAGGGCGCCGACATCGACAAGCTCCGCAAGGAAGTCTCGAAGATGACCGACAGCGAGGTCATCATCAACATCAACGAAATCCGCAAGCCGGAAATCGACTCGCGCCTCGTCGCCGATTCCATCGCGCAGCAGCTTGAGCGCCGTATCGCGTTCCGCCGCGCCATGAAGCGTGCCGTGCAGTCCGCCATGCGCCTTGGCGCCGGCGGCATCCGTATCAACTGCTCCGGCCGTCTCGGCGGCAACGAAATCGCGCGGATGGAATGGTATCGCGAAGGCCGCGTGCCGCTGCATACGCTGCGCGCCGACGTCGATTACGGCACGGCGACCGCCTACACGACCTTCGGCACCTGCGGTGTGAAGGTCTGGATCTTCAAGGGCGAAATTCTGGAACACGACCCGATGGCGCAGGACAAGCGTCTGGCGGGTGAAGACTCCTCGGGCGGCGGCCGTCCGCGCCGCGACGCGGCCTGAGGAACAGTAGGAAAAGAACATGCTGCAACCGAGCCGCACCAAATTCCGCAAGGCCTTCAAGGGCCGCATCCACGGCCGCGCCACCAGCGGCAACGAGCTTGCGTTCGGCCAGTTCGGGCTGAAGACGGTGGAGCCGGATCGCATCACCGCGCGCCAGATCGAGGCCGCGCGCCGTGCGATCACGCGCCACATGAAACGCGCGGGCCGCGTCTGGGTGAACATTTTTCCGGATGTGCCGATTTCCAAGAAGCCGACGGAAGTCCGCATGGGCAAGGGCAAGGGCCAGCCGGAATACTGGGCTGCCCGCGTGAAGCCCGGCCGTATTCTGTTCGAGGTGGACGGGGTCGACGAAGCCACCGCGCGCGAGGCCATGCGCCTTGCCGCCGGCAAGCTCCCGGTCCGCACGCGCTTTATCGCGCGTATCGTTTGAGGGTGATGAGATGAAAGCCGCCGATGTCCGTCAGATGACCGTCGACCAGCTCGACGACGAAATCGCGAAGCTCAAGAAGGAGCGCTTCAACCTGCGCTTCCAGCGCGCGACGGGACAGCTTGAGAATACGTCGCGCGTGCGGAGCATCCGCCGCGACATCGCGCGCATGATGACGGTCGCGTCGGAGAAGCGTTCCGGCAAGGTCGTCGAAACCAAACCCGCCGCCGCCAAAGCTTCTGGCAAGCCGGCCAAGAAGTCGAAGTGAGGATTTAGGATATGCCGAAGCGCGTGCTGCAGGGCGTCGTGGTCAGCGACAAGCAAGACAAGACGGTGGTGGTCAGCGTCGAGCGCCGCTACACCCACCCGATTTTCAAGAAGACGATCCGCCGCTCGAAGAAGTTTCACGCTCACGACGAGAACAACGCGCACAAGATCGGCGATGTCGTCTCGATCGAGGAACACCGCCCGATGTCCAAGCTCAAGCGCTGGGTCGTCGTCGGCGAAGATACGGCACCGGCGGCGGACAAGCCGAAGGCTGCCGCGAAGGCAAAGAAGTAAGTTTGGATTGGAATTCGCCGGAGTTCCGGCGGCAATAAAGAAGGCGATGCGTCATGATTCAGATGCAATCAAATCTCGATGTGGCGGATAACTCCGGCGCGCGTCGTGTCATGTGCATTAAGGTGCTCGGCGGCTCGAAGCGGAAATACGCCACCATCGGCGACGTGATCGTCGTATCGGTGAAGGATGCGATCCCGCGCGGCCGCGTGAAAAAAGGCGAGGTCATCAAGGCGGTGATCGTCCGCATCCGCAAGGATATCCGCCGCGCCGACGGCTCGGTCATCCGTTTCGACCGCAACGCCGCCGTGCTCGTGAACAACCAGATGGAGCCCGTCGGCACCCGCATCTTCGGACCGGTGCCGCGCGAGCTGCGCGCGAAGAACCACATGAAGATCATGTCGCTCGCGCCGGAGGTGCTGTGATGGCCGCCAAGATCAAGAAGGGCGACAAGGTGATCCTGCTCACCGGCCGCGACAAGGGAAAGAGGGGCGAGGTGGTCGAGGTCAATCCGCGCGAGGAACGCGTGCTCGTGCGCGGCGTCAACATGGTCAGCCGCCACCAGCGGCAGACCCCGCAGCAGCAGGGCGGCATCATCCGCAAGGAAGCGCCGGTGCATATTTCGAACGTGGCGCTTGCCGATCCGAAGGACGGCAAGAAGACGACACGCGTCGGGTTCAAGATTTTGAAGGACGGGCGGAAAGTGCGAGTGGCGCTTCGCTCGGGAGAACAGATCGATGGCTGAACAACAGGCACAGGCCAAGCAGGCGCCGGCCCCGAAGGCCAAGGCGCCGAAAGAACCGGTCCCGACGCCGCGTCTGAAGACGCAGTACGAGAAGGAAATCCGTCCTGCGCTCGTCAAGCAGTTCGGCTATTCCAACCTCTATGCCGCACCCAAGCTCGACAAGGTCGTCATCAACATGGGCATCGGCGAGGGTGTCGCCGACCAGAAGAAGGTGACGTCGGCGGCCAACGACCTGATGCAGATCGCGGGCCAGAAGGCGGTCATCACCAAGTCGCGCAAGGCGATCGCGAACTTCAAGCTGCGCGAGAACCTCGGCATCGGCGCCAAGGTCACGCTGCGCGCCGTCCGCATGTACGAGTTCGTGGATCGCTTTGTGAACATCGCACTCCCGCGCGTTCGCGACTTCCGCGGCCTCAATCCGAAGAGCTTCGACGGCCGCGGCAATTTCACGGTCGGCATCAAGGAACACATCATTTTCCCGGAGATCGACTTCGACAAGGTCACCGATGTTTGGGGCATGGATATCGTGTTTTGCACCACGGCAAAGAACGACGAAGAGGCGCGGGCATTGCTCGTCGCCTTGAATTTTCCCTTCCGGCAGTGAGGCGCGCCGCCTCATACGCGGAGATATGGAGACGATATGGCTAAAAAGAGCATGGTCGAGAAGAACGAGCGCCGCCGCAAGATGACGAAGCAGTACGCCGCCAAGCGCGCGAAGCTGCAGGCGATCATTTACGACAAGAAGACGCCGATCGAGGACCGGTTCGCGGCGAGCATCAAGCTCTCCGAGATGCCGCGCAACTCCTCGAAGACGCGCATCCGCAACCGCTGCTCGGTGACGGGCCGCCCGCGCGGAACGTACCGCAAACTGAAAATGTCGCGCATCGCGCTCCGCGAGTTCGGCTCCAACGGCCTTATTCCTGGCCTCGTGAAGTCGAGCTGGTAAGGGAGGCGCTGCAATGTCTGTAAACGATCCGTTGGGCGATATGCTCACCCGCATCCGCAACGCGCAGATGCGCGCCAAGGGCTCGGTGAATACACCGGGCTCCACCTTCCGCGCGCGCGTGCTCGATGTGCTGAAGGACGAAGGCTATATCCGCGGTTACTCGACGACCGAACACAAGAACGGCCGTACCGAGTTCGAGATCGAATTGAAGTATTTCGACGGCCAGCCGGTGATCCGCGAAATCGCGCGCGTCTCCAAGCCCGGCCGCCGCGTCTACGTTTCGGTGTCCGCGCTTCCGCGCGTGAACAACGGGCTCGGTGTCGCGATCCTCTCCACGCCGAAGGGCGTGATGGCGGATCACGCGGCGCGCGAGCAGAACGTCGGCGGCGAAGTTCTCTGCACGGTGTTCTGAGGAATTTGTAATGTCCAAAATCGGCAAAAAGCCCGTTGCAGTTCCCTCCGGCGTCACGGCGTCGGTCGAGGGCGGCAAGTTCAAGGTCAAAGGCCCGAAGGGCGAGCTTGCCCTCGTGCTCCCCGACAAGGTCGCGGCCAAGATCGAAAACGGCCAGGTCTCGGTTTCGACCTCGGGCGAGACCAAGCAGAACCAGGCCGCGTGGGGTTTCACCCGCGCGATGGTTGCGAACCTGATCAACGGGGTCTCGAAGGGTTACGAGAAGAAGCTGGAAATCACCGGCGTCGGCTACCGCGCGGCGGTGCAGGGCAAGCAGTTGAATCTCGCGCTCGGCTACAGCCACGACGTGGTGTTCGCGATCCCGGACGGCATCACGATCGTGACGCCGAAGCCGACCGAAATCGTCATCACCGGAACCGACAAGCAGAAGGTCGGGCAGGTGGCGGCCGATATTCGCGATTTCCGTCCGCCGGAGCCCTACAAGGGCAAGGGCATCAAGCATGCTGGCGAATTCATCTTCCGCAAGGAAGGCAAGAAGAAGTAACGGTGGATCATGTCTGTTAAACTCAACAATCGCCGCAAGCAGAGCGTGCGCCGGAGACTCCGGCTGGTGTCGGGCGGAAAGCCGCGGCTTTCCGTGTTCCGCTCCTCCAAGCACATCTACGCGCAGGTCATCGACGACGCCAAGGGCGAGACGCTGTGCGCCGCCTCGAGCGTGGAAAAGGAAGTGCGCGGCGGCGCCAAGACCGGCGCCAATGTCGCCGCGGCCAAGGCGGTCGGCAAGTCGCTTGCCGAGCGCGCGAAGCAAGCCGGCGTCAGCATCGTGGTGTTCGACCGCGGCCAGTATCTCTATCACGGGCGCATCAAGGCGCTGGCGGAGGCCGCTCGCGAAGGCGGCCTGAAGTTCTGAGGAAGGACGAGTAGATGGCAAAAGCACCCACACCGACTCCGGGTACCGAAGAAGGCCAGGCCCCCGGCCGTGGCGGACGCGGCGGGCGCGGTGGCCGTGGCGGCGAGCGGGGAGGCGGCGAACGCGGTCGCGGCCGCCGCGACCAGAATCGCGGCGACGATCGCGACAGCGGCGGGATCGTCGACAAGCTCGTTCACATCAATCGCGTCGCCAAGGTGGTGAAGGGCGGCAAGCGCTTCGGCTTTGCGGCTCTCGTCGTCGTCGGCGACCAGAAGGGCCGCGTCGGCTTCGGCCACGGCAAGGCGCGCGAAGTGCCGGAAGCGATCCGCAAGGCGACTGAATCCGCCAAGCGTTCGCTGGTCCGCGTTCCGCTGCGCGAAGGCCGCACGCTGCATCACGACGTTTCCGGCCATCACGGTGCGGGCCACGTCATTTTGCGCGCGGCTCCTCCCGGAACCGGAATCATCGCGGGCGGCCCGATGCGCGCCGTGTTCGAGACGCTCGGCGTCTCGGACGTGGTGGCGAAATCGTTCGGCTCGTCCAACCCCTACAATATGGTTCGCGCGACCTTCGACGCGCTGAAGCATCAGGACGCTCCGCGCTCGGTCGCGGCGCGCCGCGGTCTGAAAATCTCGCAGTTGCAGTCGCGCCGTCAGGGCATCGACGCGGACGCGGGCGCTGAGTGAGGCAGGACATGGCAAGCGGCAAGACCATCACAGTTGAACAGATCGGAAGCCCGATCCGCCGTCCGGCGGATCAGGAGGCGACCCTCGTCGGCCTCGGATTGAACAAGTGCGGCCGCAAGCGGACGCTGCCCGACACACCGCAGACGCGCGGCATGATCGCAAAGGTGCAGCATCTCGTGCGGGTGGTGGAAGACAAGTCGTAACCGTCATGGCCGGGTTTGTCCCGGCCATCCCGGTCAGGACGCACTGCGGTGCCAACCTAAGCGGGATGCCCGGCACAAGGCCGGGCATGACAGATAGAAAGATGGAATAGAACGATGAAGCTTAATCAGATCAGCGACAATCCGGGCGCGCGCCATTACAAGACGCGCGTCGGCCGCGGTATCGGCTCCGGCAAGGGTAAGACCTCGGGCCGCGGCGTGAAGGGCCAGAAGTCCCGTACCGGCGTTTCGATCAAGGGCTTCGAAGGCGGCCAGATGCCGTTGCATCGCCGTTTGCCGAAGCGCGGGTTCAACAACATCTTCGCGCGCGATCTGGGCGAATTGAATCTCGGCCGCGTGCAGGCAGCGATCGATTCCGGCCTGCTCAAGGGCGGCGAAACGATCACGGCCGAGGTGCTGAAGAAGGCCGGCGTGATCAGCCGCACGCGCGACGGGATAAAGCTGCTTGGCGGCGGTGAATTGAAGACCAAGCTCGCCTTTGAAGTCGCCGCCGCCTCCAAGTCGGCGATTGCGGCGGTCGAAAAGGCCGGTGGCTCCGTGAAGGTGCTGATTGTCAAGGAAGACAAGACGCCTAAGGAAGACAAGACGGCTAAGGAAGACAAGACGGCTAAGGAAGACAAGACGCCTAAAGAAAAGAAGCCGGCGGGTAAGCCGGCTGCTGGAGAAGCGTCGGCCTGATCCTTATCTCGGATCAAGGCCGGCCGCGCCGGATTCCGGCGTGTGGGTGGGGGCGTAAAACGGAGCGGACATGGTCTCGGCAGCCGAGCAACTTGCAGCCAATCTGAATTTCGGGGCGCTTTCCAAGGCGACCGAACTGAAAAAGCGAATCTGGTTCACCCTCGGCGCGCTCATCGTCTATCGCATCGGCACCTACATTCCGCTTCCCGGCATCAACCCGGAAGCCTTCGCCGACGCCTTCAAGAATGCGAGCCAGGGCATCCTCGGCCTCTTCAACATGTTCTCCGGCGGTGCCGTCGAGCGCATGGCGATCTTCGCGCTCAACATCATGCCGTACATTTCGGCGTCGATCATTCTCCAGCTGCTCTCCAGCGTTTCGCCTTCGCTCGAAGCGCTGAAGAAGGAAGGCGAGCAGGGCCGCAAGGTCATCAACCAGTACACGCGGTATCTGACCGCCGTGCTCGCAGCGCTCCAGGCCTATGGCATTGCCATCGGGCTAGAGGGTGCCGGCAACATCGTTTCCGAGCCCGGCTGGTTCTTTCGTATCTCGACGGTGATCACGCTCACCGGCGGCACCATGTTCCTGATGTGGCTCGGCGAACAGATCACCGCGCGCGGCATCGGCAACGGAATTTCGCTCATCATCATGGCGGGCATCGTTGCGGGCCTGCCGTCGGCGATCGCGGGCACGCTCGAACTGGGCCGCCAGGGCGCGCTCTCGACCGCGCTGATCCTGTTCATCCTGGTGATGGCCGTCGCCGTCATCGCCTTCATCGTGTTCATGGAGCGCGCGCAGCGGCGTCTGCTGATTCAGTATCCAAAGCGGCAGGTCGGCAACCAGATGTTCGAGGGGCAGACCTCGCATCTGCCGCTGAAGCTGAACACCGCGGGCGTGATCCCGCCGATCTTCGCCTCTTCGCTGCTGCTCGTGCCGGTGACCATCGCCGGCTTCAGCGCGCAGGGCGGGCCGGAGTGGCTCACGAGCGTCACCACCTATCTTGGTCACGGCCGTCCGCTCTACATGATCCTGTATGTGGCGATGATCGTGTTCTTCGCCTTCTTCTATACGGCGATCGTATTCAATCCGGTGGACACCGCCGACAACCTGAAAAAGCATGGCGGTTTCATTCCCGGTATTCGTCCCGGCGAGCGCACGGCGGAGCACATCGACTACGTGCTGACGCGCGTCACCGTCGTCGGTGCGGCGTATCTGGCACTCGTCTGCTTGCTGCCGGAAATGCTCGTGTCCTATGCCGCGGTACCGTTCTATCTCGGCGGGACATCGCTCCTGATCGTGGTCAGCGTCACGATGGACACGGTCGCGCAGGTGCAGGGGCATCTATTGGCTCACCAATATGAAGGCCTGATCAAAAAAGCGAAGCTGCGGGGGATAAGCCGATGAGGCTGATTCTGCTGGGCCCGCCCGGGGCCGGCAAAGGTACGCAGGCGAACTGGCTCGCCGAGCGTTACAAGATCGCCCAGCTTTCGACCGGCGACATGCTGCGCGAAGCCGTCGCGAAGCAGACCGCGATCGGACTGAAAGCCAGGGACATCATGGCGCGGGGCGAACTCGTCCCCGACGACTTGGTGATCGGAATCATCGCCGACCGCATCCAGCAGCCCGACGCCAAGAACGGGTTTATCCTCGACGGTTTCCCGCGCACGGTGGCGCAGGCCGATGCGCTGGAGAAGCTGCTCGAAAGCCTCGGCATGAATCTCGATGCAGTGGTTGCGCTTATCGTTGACGAGGCGATTCTTGTGCGCCGGATCGAAACGCGCGCCTCCGAAATGCAGGCGAAGGGGCAGGCCGTGCGCACGGACGACAATCCCGAAACGTTACGCAGCCGCATTGCGGCCTACCGCGCCCTGACCGAGCCGCTGATCGACTATTATCGCCGCAAGGGTTCGCTGCGGACGGTGGATGGCATGGAGCCGATCGGCCAGGTTTCGGCCGCGATCGGCCGCCAGCTCGCTGCCGCCAAGGCCGAGTCGGCCAAGAAGCGGCCAACCTATGGGGCCCCGAAGATTGTCAAAAAAACCTCCCGCAAGGCAGTCCCCCGGCGGGCGGGTCTGCGGAAGGCCAAAAAAGCCTCCAAGCCGGCTCGAAAGGCCAAGCGGAAGCCCTTGAAAGCGAAGAAGAAATCGAAAGGGCGAAAAGCCGCCGCGCGGCGCAAAAAGTAGGCCGCTCGGAGGTTGACGGGATGGTGGCCATTCCCTAAATACTGGCCATCAGTCGTTAAAACCATGCGATGCCAGACCTTCGCCGGAAGGTGGGCGTCGTTTTTATGCATGGACCGAACCCGGGGTCCGCGAAAAAAAAGTTTCCGGCACAGATTTTGACGCGAACGATTGGATGGTTCGCGCACAGGAGAAGAGACCGTGGCCCGTATCGCTGGTGTGAACCTTCCGACAGGCAAGCGCGTGGTTGTCGCGCTTCAATACATTCATGGCATCGGTGTAAAGAGCGCGCAGGATATCATGACGCGGCTGAACATCCCTCTCGAGCGCCGGGTCAACCAGCTCACCGACGCCGAAGTTCTCCAGATCCGCGAATTCATCGACGCCAATTACGTGGTCGAAGGCGATCTTCGCCGCGACACCTCGATCAACATCAAGCGCCTGACCGATCTCGGCTGCTATCGCGGCCTGCGTCACCGCCGCAATCTGCCGGTGCGCGGACAGCGTACCAGCACCAACGCGCGCACGCGCCGCGGTAAGCCGAAGACCATCGCCGGCAAGAAAATCGCTGCCAAGTAAACCCACGCGCTTGGCGCGCGTAACAGCTGCAAACGCGGCTGCATGAAGGAACGAAGATGAGCAAGGAAGCACCAGCAGGCCAGCAGCGCGTCGTCCGCCGCCGCGAACGCAAGAACATCGTCTCGGGCGTCGCGCATGTGAACGCGAGCTTCAACAACACCACGATCACGATCACCGACGCGCAGGGCAACACCATCGCATGGTCGTCGGCCGGCTCGCTCGGCTTCAAGGGATCGCGCAAGTCCACGCCGTATGCCGCGCAGGTGGCGGGCGAAGATGTTGCGCGCAAGGCGGCAGAACACGGAATGCGTACGCTCGAAGTGGAAGTTGCAGGTCCGGGCTCGGGCCGTGAATCGGCGCTGCGCGCTTTGCAGGCCGCCGGTTTCACCATCACGTCGATCCGCGACGTGACGCCGATCCCGCACAATGGTTGCCGTCCGCGCAAGCGCCGGCGCGTATAAGCGTTTCAATCCGGCGAAGGCCGGGAAATTTCATCCCGCAATATGCGGGAACGCGGACTTGCAGGGGTCCGCGCAGACACCGCGAAGGGTGAGAACTTGAACACCGCAGTCAACCCGAAAAATTGGCAGGAATTGATCCGCCCCGAGAAATTGCAGGTCTCCGGGGGTCAGGATCCAAAACGCTTCGCAACCGTCGTGGCCGAGCCGCTGGAGCGCGGCTTCGGTCTCACGCTCGGCAACGCGCTTCGCCGTGTGCTGCTCTCGTCGCTCCAGGGTGCGGCCGTCACGTCGGTGCAGATCGACGGCGTGCTGCATGAGTTCTCCTCGATCCCGGGCGTGCGCGAGGACGTCACCGACATCGTGCTGAACATCAAGGACATCGCGCTGAAGATGCAGGGCGAAGGCCCGAAGCGCATGGTCCTGAAGAAGCAGGGACCGGGACAGGTCACCGCCGGCGACATCCAGACCGTCGGCGACGTGCAGGTGCTGAACCCCGACCTTCCGCTCTGCACGCTCGACGACGGCGCCGAAATCCGCATGGAATTCACCGTCAATACCGGCAAGGGCTATATCGCCGCCGACCGCAACCGTTCGGAAGACAGCCCGATCGGCCTGATCCCGGTGGACAGCCTCTACTCGCCGGTCCGCAAGATCAGCTATCGGGTGGAGAACACGCGCGAAGGCCAGATCCTCGACTACGACAAGCTCACGATGAGCATTGAGACCAACGGTTCGATCACGCCGGACGATGCGCTCGCCTTCGCCGCGCGCATCCTGCAGGACCAGCTCAACATCTTCGTCAATTTCGAAGAGCCGCGCCGTGAGATCGAAGCGCCCGCCATCCAGGAACTGCCGTTCAACCCGGCACTCCTCAAGAAGGTGGACGAACTCGAACTGTCCGTGCGTTCGGCCAACTGTCTGAAGAACGACAACATCGTCTATATCGGCGACCTGATCCAGAAGTCGGAAGCGGAGATGCTCCGGACCCCGAACTTCGGGCGCAAGTCGCTGAATGAGATCAAGGAAGTGCTGGCCACGATGGGCCTGCATCTCGGCATGGAAATCAACGGTTGGCCGCCGGAAAACATCGACGAACTGGCCAAGCGCTTTGAGGATCATTACTGACGCCGTAGGCGTCATCCCGGGCGAGGCGCGGCACGCAGTGACGCGGCCGAAGACCCGGGATCGGCTAAAAGGAACGATCCCGGATCGCGCCGCGCGCGTCCGGGATGACGGGAACAGGAAACACGGTCATGCGTCACGGAAAAGCACACCGCAAACTCAACCGCACCGCCGAGCATCGCAAGGCGATGTTCGCCAACATGGTCGCCTCGCTCATCACCCATGAGCAGATCGAGACCACATTGCCGAAGGCGAAGGAGCTGCGGCCGATCTTCGAAAAGATGATCACGCTCGGCAAGAAGGGCGATCTGCATTCGCGCCGCCGCGCGATTTCGGAGATCAAGGATCTCGATGCGGTGAAGAAGCTCTTTGAGGTGATCGGCCCCCGCTACAAGGCTCGCAAGGGCGGCTACACCCGCATCCTGAAGGCGGGCTTCCGCTACGGCGACAACGCCGCCAAAGCGGTGATCGAACTCGTGGATCGCGACGCCGATGCGCGCGGCAAGGAAGATCGCGCCCGCCACGAGGCGAACAAGCCGAAGGAAACGGCCGCAGCGGCCTGATTGCGGAAGTCCTGTACGAATAAAAATACGGCGGCCACAAATTGTGGCCGCCGTTTTGATTAGGCAGGGAGGGGGTCTTGGGTCCCTAACGTGGAACTCCCGCCACAGTTCCCGCCATATTTCCAAAAATTGGAACTAGGGCGGGGATTCAGACTCCCGAAACCCTGTCACAAGAAATCGAGGCCTCAAGTGTGGCGATTTAGCCACCTGCAGCCAAATCTTTCCACTTTCTACGCAACAAAGCGCCATGTTCGGGCGTTTAGTGCGCGGACGACAAGATGATCCGTGGGTACAAGGGAGAGATCACCATGCGCAAAATACTTCTCATGAGCGCGGCTGCGCTGGCGGTGGCTGGAGTCACTGGACAGGCGTTCGCGGCCGATATGCCGGTTCGCACGCCGAGGCCGGCTTACAAGGCTCCGTATGCGGCGCCGATTTATAACTGGCAGGGCTTCTACGTGGGTATCGCCGGCGGCTACGGCTGGGGCAACTCGGAGCACACGTCAGCGGGCGCTTCCAGCGGCGAATTCGATGTCGATGGCTGGCTGGTCGGCGGAACCATGGGTTACAATTGGCAGCAGGGTGCGGGCGTGTTCGGTATCGAAGCCGACATTTCCTGGACCAACATGAACGGCGGCAATGGCGGCGGCGCCCTTGGCTTTCCGGTTCGTACCGAACTGGATTGGCTGAGCACGGTGCGCGCACGCGCCGGCTTCGTGGCTGACGCTTCGCTGTTCTATGTCACCGGTGGTGCGGCTTTCGGCGACGTCGAGGCGCGCGGTGGCGTGGCTCGCGGCAGCGATTGGCAGACCGGCTGGACGGTTGGCGCCGGCATCGAAACGATGCTCGGCCAGGGCTGGACCACCAAGCTCGAATATCTCTATGTCGATCTTGGCGATTCCAACCTCTACACCAACGGTGCGGCGGTGAATGTCGAAAACACCAACCACATCGTGCGCGTCGGTCTGAACTACAAGTTCTGATCGCCGGCAAATACGATAGCGAAAACCCCGGCCATCGCGCCGGGGTTTTTCGTTTTATTCCCCGGTCTTCGGTGCCTGCGCGTCGGTGATCACTTCGCCCTTTACCGCGCTGGGCTTCGCCTTCTTCTGCGCGAGCAGGAATACCGGCGAGTATTTGAATTGCGCCTTTGCCTGCAATTCTTCCGCGCGCTGTTGCAGGGCCGCGGCATCGGGCATCGTGCCGTTCGAGCCGACCACGATCGTCTCGCCGCGGCCGCTTGGGTAAAGCTCGATCCGCCCGAATACCTTCTCCATCGTCACCAGCGAATTTGCGAACTGCCGCGTGCCGTCGTGCAGGTTGGCGGCGACCGCTCCGCCGGGCGCGAGGCGGCTTTTGACGAGTTCATAGAATTCCATCGTCATCAGTTGCGAGGGCACGTTGCCGCCGTCATAGGCGTCGAGCAGCACGAGGTCGTATTGTTCTTTTGTGGATTTGATGAATTCGCGGCCTTCGGCGGCGATGTAGCGAACCTTGCCGGTCTCACGGATGCCGAAATACCGCTTGGCCAGATCGATCACCACGGGATCGATGTCCACGGCGTCGATGCGCGTGTCGGGCAGGAAATGGGCGAAGTAGGTCGAGATCGAGCCGCCGCCGAGGCCGATCATCAGCACGCTGTTCAGTTCGGCGGGATAGAGTAGCGATGCCGTCATGGCGCGTGAATACATCAGCGGCAGTTCGGCCGGATCGCGCAGGTTGGTGCGCGACTCCGTATAGTGCCAGCCCTTCACCTGAAACGACATCGTCACTTCATCGCGTTTCTTGTGAATGGAGATGTCGTTGTACTGGCTCTTGATCTGCTCAAGCAGGCCGTCCGGCATTTCGAGGAGCTTGAGCCGTGCTGGCTGGTCGACCGCGGGCTCCGCTGCGGGCGAGAGCGTTGCCAGGCCGAACGTGGCTGACAGCATGGCCGCGAACAGGACGCAGGCCGCGCCCGCCCTCAGCCGCCGATGGGCCGCCTGCCTGGATAGCGTTCTCACCGGGTGCCTCGTTTCGGGACGTTCCGCGTAAAATTCCCGGCAATTCGGGAAGCCGGAGCGGTTTTAACAAGGGAAATGACCCGCTCATAGCCGCGAAGCGGCTTTAGCCGTTCAGGCATTTGGCAATTCCGCCGGCCCGCGTTCTCTGCCACAATAGGGACGGGGAGCGGTATCCATGCGTACGCAAAGCATCACGGCAGCCCTCGTCGCCGCCATCGGCCTGATGGGCGGCTGCGCCACCGTCACCACGGGCACCGAGCAGGAAATCTTCTTCGCGTTCAATCCCGCCGACGCCCAATGCGACGTGAAGCGGAATAACGAATTCCTCGGCCGCGTGAGCAGGACCACCCCCAGCCTGCTCGTGAGCAAGTCTCCCCTCCCGCTCAATCTCGATTGCATCGGCGTTGGCCGCAACGCGCCGAAATTCGCGACCGAAGTGCGCCCAGCGTTGAGCAAGGAAGGGGTCGGCGGTGCCATCGGCTTCACGCCGAGCGGCCTGGCGACGGGTGCGGTATCCGGCGTCTATGACGCTTCCTCGGGCGCGCTCTATCACTATCCGCAACGCATTACGGTGGACATGACCAAGAAAATGGTCGTGCTGCCGGACAAGTGGGAATTCAACACCGCCAAATCTCCGCAGGTCAACGCGCAGCTCGACGCCATTGCGCGCGAGGCGGCTTCTCCGAATACGGCGCTCGATCCGCCGCCGAACTAGCCCGTTCCAGCAGGGAGGAGATCATGCGCAGCGTCACATTCGCATCGGCCTTCTTCGCAACGGCAGCCGCGTGCGGCTGCGTCATGGTCACCGATGGCAGCGTGCCGGGGGGCGGTTCCAGCGGGCAAGAGATCGCGTTCACCCTCAAGCAGCCCGGCACCAACTGCGATGTGAAGCGCGGTGCGGAAGCGGTCGGGCGGGTGCAGGGCAAGCAGACCAAGCTGAAGGTAACGCGCAGCATCGCGGCGCTGGAACTGCAATGCACCGGCAAGGATGCTTCGCGCCTGCAGGCGCAACTGAAACCGATCGCGGGCACCGGGCCGGGCGGGTTCGTGTACATCTACCCGGAGCGCGTGACCGTCGATATGGGCGTCAAAAAGGTGTTTGTCCCGGAAGGGTGGTCGGTCGAATAGCGCCCTTTTGCCGCCGCTTCCGCCCCTCTATATGTCGGGCATGACCGCGCTGAAATTCACGCTCTCCGCAACACTCGCCGCCATACTCGCGGGCTCGTCCGTTCATGCCCAGAACGTCCCGCAGGTGCGGGTCCCGGCCTCGCGTGCCGAGATTGGCTTGAGCTTTTCGCCGATCGTGAAGCGCACCGCGCCCGCTGTCGTGAACGTCTATGCGCAGAAGGCCGCGCGGCAGGTGAGCAATCCGTTCATGAACGATCCGTTCTTCCAGCGTTTTTTCGGCGGGCAGGGCCTCGGCATTCCCGGCGAGCGCGCGCAGCGCTCGCTCGGCTCCGGGGTCATCGTGGATGCCGACGGCATCGTGGTCACGAATTTCCATGTGATTGAGAACGCGGAACTCGTGCGCATCTCGCTCGCGGACAAGCGTGAGTTCGAAGCGGAAATTCTGCTGCGCGACCAGCGCAGCGATCTTGCGGTTTTGAGGATCAAGGACGCCCGCGAGCGCTTCCCCTATGTTGAGTTCGGCGATTCCGACACCGTCGAAGTCGGCGACATCGCGCTGGCACTCGGCAATCCGTTCGGAGTTGGCCAAACGGTGACGCAAGGCATCGTCTCGGCGGTGGCGCGCACGCAGGCCGGCATTTCCGACTATCAGTTCTTCATCCAGACCGACGCCGCGATCAATCCCGGCAATTCCGGCGGCGCGCTCGTCGACATGGCGGGCCGTCTCATCGGCATCAACACCGCGATTTTCTCCCGCTCCGGCGGCTCGCTCGGCATCGGCTTCGCGGTGCCGGTGAACATGGTGCGGGTGGTGGTGGATTCCGCGCGCGGCGGAAGTGCCGCCGTGCGCCGTCCGTGGTTCGGGGCAAAGCTGCAAGCCGTAACCCCGGACATCGCCGAGAGCCTGGGGCTGAAGCGTCCGGCGGGTGCCTTGGTCGCGAGCCTCGCAGCCGAAAGCCCCGCCGCGAAGGCCGGCATCCGCGCGGGGGACCTGATCGTTGCGATCGACAGCACGCCGGTGGACGATCCGAACGCGTTCGAATACCGCTACGCGACCCGGCCCATCGGCGGGGCTGCGTCCGTCACCATCGAACGGCGCGGAAAGACCAGCAATGTCTCGGTGCGGCTCGAAAGCGCCCCCGATACGCCGCGCGAGGAAATCCTGATCAAGGACGCGCTGTTCGCGGGCGCGCGCGTCGCCAACCTCTCGCCGCTGCTGGCCGAGGAACTGCGGCTCGGAACGGCGGCCGAAGGAATCGTCATTGTCGATATCGCAAACGGCTCGACCGCCGCGGCCCTCGGCTTCCGGCGCGGCGACATTATCCTCGCGGTCAACGGCGAGAAAATCGGGCGCACGCGCGATCTGGAACGCGTGACCGCGAAGTCCGGCCGCAACTGGACCATCGTGCTTCAGCGCGGCGGGCAGCAGATGAACTTCACGTTGCGCGGATGAGCAAAACCCAAAAGAAAGGCGGCGCCAGCCTGTTTGAAGCCGCGGGGCTGGAGCGCGATGCGCCGCGTCCGCTCGCGGACCGGATGCGGCCCGCCAAGCTCTCCGAAATCGTGGGGCAGGAAGCGCTGACCGGACCCGATGGCGTGCTGACGCGCATGCTGGAGACGCGCTCGCTCGGCTCGCTGGTGTTCTGGGGACCGCCCGGCACCGGCAAGACGACGATGGGGCGGCTGCTCGCGGAAGAAACCAATCTGCATTTCCAGCAGATCTCGGCCGTGTTCTCCGGCGTCGCCGACCTGAAAAAAGTATTCGACGAGGCGCGCAGCCGCCGCGAGATGGGGCAGGGCACGCTCCTGTTCGTGGACGAGATCCACCGCTTCAATCGCGCGCAGCAGGATTCATTCCTGCCGGTGATGGAAGACGGCACCGTCACGCTCGTGGGTGCCACCACGGAAAATCCTTCGTTCGAACTGAATGCGGCGCTGCTTTCCCGCGCCCGCGTGCTGGTGTTCAAATCGCTCGGGCCGGAGGCGCTGGAAAAAATCATCGCGCGCGCCGAGACCATTGAGGGCAGGAAGCTTCCGCTCGATGACGATGCCCGCAAGTCGCTGGTGCGCATGGCCGACGGCGACGGCCGCGCGGCGCTGACGCTGGCGGAAGAAGTCTGGCGCTCGGTGCGCAAGGGCGAGACGTTCGATGCCGCGAAACTCATGGAGATCGTGCAGCGGCGGGCCCCCATCTACGACAAGTCGCAGGACGGGCATTACAATCTCATCTCGGCACTGCATAAATCCGTGCGCGGCTCGGACGTGGACGCGGCCCTCTACTATCTCGCGCGCATGCTCGACGCTGGCGAGAACCCGCTCTATATCGCGCGGCGTGTTGTCAGGATGGCGGTGGAGGATATCGGCCTAGCCGATCCGCAGGCGCTTGTGATCGCGAACGCGGCGAAGGACGCCTATGACTTTCTGGGGACGCCGGAAGGCGAACTGGCGCTCGCGCAGGCGGTAATCTATGTGGCGACCGCGCCGAAATCGAACGCGGGCTATGTCGCCTATGGCCGTGCCAAGAAGGCGGCCAAGGAAGCCGGCTCGCTGATGCCGCCGAAGCACATCCTGAACGCGCCGACGAAACTCATGGAAGACGAGGGCTATTCGGCGGGCTACGAATATGACCACGACGCACCCGAGGCCTTTTCCGGGCAGGATTATTTCCCGGAGCAACTACCCCGGCAGAACTTCTACGAGCCGGTCGAGCGCGGCTTCGAGCGCGAATTGAAGAAGCGCATGGATTACTGGGCGAAGCTCAGGCGGGGGAGATAAGGATTATCGCTCTGCCTGTGTGTTTCACCACACATCACCATGTGCTTTAATGCATATATGACAAAGCTCCTTGAGGAAGCATTCGCGCAGGCAAGCGCTCTGCCGCCCGATCGGCAGGATGAAATTGCCGCGTTTGTGCTGAACTTACTCGGCGGGGGTGAGGCCGATTTGGCGCTCTCGCCGGAGCAGGTTGCAGAGATCGAGCGGCGGCTGTCAGCGGATGAGCCTTACGTCACTGAAGAAGAAGTCCGCGCTGTTCTCAACCGCATCGCTCGATGAACATCCGCTGGAAGCGGAAAGCCCTTTCCGATCTGGAATCCATTCATGATTACATCGCTTCCCATGATCTCATGGCGGCGAAGCGGGTGGTCCGTAGGGTCGTGGTCGCGATAGAGCGCTTGCGCAATTTTCCGCAGTCTGGCCGCCCAGGTTCTGTTCCCAACGCCCGTTTCCTGGTGGTTCCTGGACTGCTCTATATCGTTGTCTATCGGGTAGGGGTCGATGCCGTTGACATAGTCGCGATCGTTCATTCCGCCCGCCGGGAACGGAAGTAAGGTTACGCTGCGCCGCTCGAAATTGCCGTTTTGCCGCGGGAACCGAATGACTCCCCCGTGGTTATGGGGGCATGTGGGACAATCAATACGAGCCGCCCGAGAGCATTTTCGATGGCCTTGAGCCGGCTATTTTCTTGGTTTTCATTGTTGCCATGTTTGCCATCATTCCTTTCACGCCGCTGTCTCCGTTCGAGGGCAGGGAGGCGTCCGCGCTCGACCAGCTGGCCGGTGTGAACACCCGTGAAACTGAAATCCGCAACGCGGTTGTGCCTGCCGCAACCCGGTTTACCGCCAAGCGCTTGCAGCAGGTGGAAGTGTTGGTCGAGACCGCTCCCGTCACGCGCTGAGGAAAACCCTCGTATCCAGCCGCGTTACAGCGTGCTCGCGATCCTTGGTGAGAAGGGCGAGCAACGATCCGACGAATTCCTGTCGCGCGCCCGCCTACGCGACCTCCTGACGTGCCGGATAACGGAAGCCTGCAGAAACAAGAAAGGGCGGCCTTTAGGCCGCCCTTTTTATTGATAGCCGTCGCAGTTAGACCGCGATGACCGCGACGATCTCATGGGTGCGCGGATGAATGATCAGCATCTGATCGCCCACCACGAGATAGAGATAGCCACGATAGGCCGGGACCACGCTGACGATGGTCGCCGGGATCGGATAGAACGTGTAGGACCGGCGCGGGACAACCGTGCCGACCGAAACGTTGAAGTTCACGCTGGTGACGCGCTTCACGTTCTGGGTCTTCAGCGTCTGGCTGATCTTCGTGCGTTGTTCGGAATTCAGATCGACCTTTTCCTGCTTGTCGGCGGACTGCGAGTCACGAGCCTGGCCATCCTGCTTCTTCATGTCGTCGGACTTGCCCTGACGCTGCTGGGTGTTCTCGCGGCCCTGCTGCGCCTTCTTGTCGGTGTCCTGCGACTGACCCTGGCCCTGACGCTGCTGGGTATTTTCGCGATTACCCTGCTGCGCCTTCTTCTCGGCATCCTGGGTGGAGGCCGAACCCGGCTTTTCGCCGCTCGGCTGGGTGGACTGGGTCCGGCGCTTGCCGTTTTCCTGCGACGGTGCAGCGCCTTCCTTCTTGGCTTCCGGCGAGGTGGCGGAGCCGGACTTCTGGTCCTGCTGCACGGAAGGCGAGCCACCCTGGCTGCGTTCCTGCTGCTGGGTGCCTTGAGCGTAAGCAGCGCCCGTCATCAGGGCGAGCGCGGCAACCGTGGTCAATAGTTTCGTTTTCATGGATTAGTTTCCTTCCTTTTGCTTTTTGGGTGAGGTTTCGCCGCCCGACTTCTGATCTTCGGACTTCGCCTGCGGAAGCTGAGTGCCGGTGACGGTGCCTGAGCCGGTGCCCTGCATCTCAGTCTTCGGAGCGGTTTCAGCGCCGGACTTCTGATCCTGCGGTTTGGTCTGCGCCGAAGCAGCGCCGATGCTGGCGAGGAATGCGAGCGCGGTCGCGCCAGCCAAAAGTGTCTTGGTCATTGGTATGCCTCCTTGTGAACGAATCTCCCCTTGGCGGGCGCATCGCGCACGCTTGTTCATGGAACTGCCGGTTGCCTTAATGGTTCCGGGAACTTCCAAAGCAGCCGAGAGAGCCGCTTGCGTCGGCTAGGAGCGGGTTCCGCGTCAGATTATATTCACGCGTATGACCGATTCCGCCCTTCCGCTCTCACAGCCAGAGGTTCCCAAACTTCAGGAATTATTTTTCGCCTTCCTCGGCATTGCTGCTTCGGGATTTGGCGGCGTGCTTCCATTCGCGCGCCGGATGCTGGTCGAGCAACGGCGCTGGATGAACGAGGAAGAGTTCGCGGAGGCCTTCGCGCTCTGCCAGTTCCTGCCGGGACCGAACATCATCAATCTCTCGGTGATCGTCGGCTCGCGCTATCACGGCGTGGCGGGCGCGCTCGCGGCGTTTCTCGGACTTGTCGGGTTTCCGACCTTGCTGATGATTTTCTGCGGCTATCTCTACGGCCTCTACGGCGAAGTACCGGTTTTGCGCGACACGCTGGCGGGGCTCGCCGCGGGCGCGGCAGGATTGTTGATCGCGATGGCGGCAAAAATGATCGCTTCGCTGGTCAAGGCGGGGCGAGTGTCGCCGCTCACATTTGTTGTGATCGGATTCCTTGCCGTCGGCATCGCGCGCATTCCGCTTTACTGGGCGGTGCTCTTTCTGGCGCCGGTCAGCATCGCCTATTACTGGTGGAGACCGCGGTGAAGCTGGAGTCCGCGCTCGCCACACTGGTTCTGAATCTCGCGCTGCTTTCGTTCATCACGGTGGGCGGGCTGCCTTCGATCATTCCCGAACTGCATCGCCTGATCGTGGAGAACAATGGCTGGCTGACCGGGCAGCAGTTCACCGATCTGTTCGCGATCTCGCAGGCGGCACCCGGGCCGAACATGCTGTTCGTGACGCTGGTCGGCTGGCAGATGGCGGGATGGAGCGGGGCCTTGCTGGCGACGGCCGCGATGGTAGGGCCGACCTGCGTCCTGACCTATTTCATGACGCGGCTCTGGGACCGCTTCAAGGATGCGCCCTGGCGGGTCGCGGTGCAGGCGGGGCTGATCCCGGTGACGGTCGGCTTTATCTCGGCGACCGCCTATCTCATCGCCCAGGCGGTCGACATCAGCGCGGTGGCGCTGGCACTCACTGCAGGCGTCGCGGCCTTCTCCTATTTCACGAATATCAACCCGCTCTGGGCGCTGGCGGTGGCTGCGGCCATCGGCTTCGCAGGGCTGGTTTGAGCTTTCTGGCCACGCATCGGCGGCGATGCTAAGGGAAGCCATGCTCGTGACGTTTCTCATCTTTGTCGGCGGCGGGATCGGCGCGGCCATGCGCCATGGCGTCAATGTGCTGTCCGCGTCGCTGTTTGGCCTGTCGTTTCCGTGGGGCACGTTCATTGTGAATGTTCTGGGATCCTTTTTGATCGGCGCGCTCGCCGCCTGGTTTGCCTTCAAGTCGGATGCGGCAGGCCAGAGCCTGCGGCTGTTTCTCGCCACCGGTATTCTCGGCGGCTTCACGACCTTCTCCGCGTTCTCGCTCGATTTCGCGCTGCTCGCCGAGCGCGGCGAGCTTGCGCAGGGGGCCGCCTATGTCGCGGGCTCGGTCGGGCTCTCGCTCGCCGCCGTATTCGCCGGTCTTTATCTCGTGCGCTCGCTTGGCTGAATCATGGGCGTCATCACGCTGAAAGTCGTCGATGACGAAGAGGGGATGCGGCTCGACCGCTGGTTCAAGGCGCATTATCCGTCGCTCGCCTTCGGGCATCTGCAAAAATTGCTGCGCAGCGGACAGGTGCGCGTCGACGGCGGCCGGGTAAAGACCAACACGCGGCTCAGCGCCGGCCAGAGCGTGCGCGTGCCGCCGCTCACGCGATCGCAGCCGCGGCCGGATGAAAAACCGGCGCGGGCGGAACGCGGACGCGATCGCGGCGAAGACAATGAACGCTTTGAGCGCGTGCCTGCGAAGAAATCCAGCAAGAACCCCGACGCGGATTTCCTGAAATCCATCACGCTCTATGAAGACCGCGAAGTGCTGGTGCTGAACAAGCCGTTTGGACTGGCGGTGCAGGGCGGCTCCGGCACCGTGCGGCATGTGGACGGAATCCTCGAAGCCTATCGCGACAAGGCGGGTGTAAAGCCGCGCCTGGTGCATCGCCTCGACAAGGACACCTCCGGCGTTCTCCTGGTCGCGAAGACGCGGCTTGCGGCATCGACCCTCGCCAAGACGTTTCGCTCTCGTGCCGCGCGCAAGATTTACTGGGCGCTCGTGGCCGGCGTGCCGAAGCCGAAGCAGGGGCGCATCTCCAGCTATCTCGCCAAGGGCACCGGCGCGGACGGCGAGAAAATGCAGATCGCGAAACACGGCGACAAGGATGCGAGCCACGCGCTCACCTATTACGCGGTGGTCGATACCGCCGCGCAGAAGCTCGCATGGCTTTCGCTGAAACCGGTGACGGGGCGCACGCACCAGCTTCGCGCGCATTGCGAGGCGATCGGGCATCCGATCGTGGGCGATCCGAAATACGCGAACATGGACTGGCCGCTTCCGGGAGGCTTGCAGAACCGGCTGCATCTGCTCGCACGGCGGCTCGTGATCCCGCACCCGAACGGCAAGGACACGATCGATGTCACAGCACCCCTGCCGCAGCACATGCAGCAGACCTGGAACCTGATCGGCTTCGATGCCTCGGGCTACGACCCGATTGAATCCGCGCCGGAGGACTAGTGTCCAAAGAGTCCGATGGCCCGATGCAGTCGGCGCAACGCGCGATGCGGCCAGTGCTGCCGAAGCGTTTCTATAAACAAGTCAGGATTGCCGAGCGGGACGGCGTCTTCGCGCTCGAACTCGACGGCCGCGTGGCGCGGACACCGGCGAAACGGCTGCTCGCCTTGCCGTCGCGTCCTTTGGGCGATGCGGTCGCGGCGGAATGGGCGGCGGTGACCGAAACCATCGATCCTGCGCGGATGCCGCTGACGCGGCTCGTCAACATCGCGATCGATCGGGTCGCGGACAATCCGGCGGATGTCATCGATGAAGTCGTCAACTATGCGGGCTCGGATCTGGTGTGTTACCGCGCGAGCGAGCCGGAAGGTCTGGTGGAAGCGCAGAATGCCGTCTGGAATCCGGTCCTCGATTGGGCGCACGATGTGCTCGGCGCGCGCTTCCAATTGAGCGAAGGCGTTCGCTATGTCGAGCAGGAAGCGGCGGCACTTGCCGCGGTTCGCGCCGATGCGGAGAAAATCTCACGGCCGTTTGCGCTCGCAGCCCTTGCCAGCGCCACCAATCTCACCGGCTCCGCGCTGATCCCGCTGGCGCTCGCCCGTGGCGCAATCTCCAGCGAGCAGGCATGGCAGGCCGCGCATGTGGACGAGGACTGGCAGATTTCGCAATGGGGCGAAGACGACGATGCGAAGCTGCGGCGGGAATTTCGAAAGCTGGGATTTGAAGCGGCGGCGAGGGTATTTCAGTTGAGCCGCTGACTCTTATTTGTCATTCCGGGGCGCCGCGAAGCGGCGAACCCGGAATCCATAGTCCCAGCGGCCTCAATGAAACTCGGTGGCTATGGATTCCGGACTGCCTCGCTTCGCTCGGCATCCGGAATGACAACTATCTTTTCTCCACCGCCGCCTGTGCGATCCGCTCGAACACATCGCGCCAGTCGCCGTGCTTCGTCTGGCGGAACAACCGCATCGACGGATACCAGATCGAATCCTCGCGATCGAGCAGCCAGTACCAGTTCGGCGAGGGAGTGAGGGCGGTGAACGCGGGTTTGTTCAAGGCGCCCGCGAGATGGGCCGCGAAAATGTCAGGCGCCACCACAAGATCGACGCTCTGAATGACCGCCGCCGCGTCCGACATGAAATCATGTTCCGTGTCGATTTGTTCGAGCGGCTTTTCGATCTTGTCGCGGAAAGCGCTCGCCGCGATTTCGTCGCCGCCGAATTCCTTGTGCAGCGAGATCAGCCGCACGCCGGGAATGCTGGCGAGCGGCGCGAAATCCGCGAGCACGGGTGCCCGCGTGCCGGCCACGCGAAGCCTCGGCGGGTCCTGCCAGGCGATCCCGATTTTCAGGCCTTCGGTCCCGATCAGCTTTGCAAAGCGCTCCAGCCGCGCCGGCTCCACCGACAGATACGGCACATCCGCCGGCACGCGCGCGGTGCCGAAGCCGCCGGCGGCGGGCGCGCTCATCAGCGGGAAGTAGCGGATGAAGGCCGGGTCGTTCTCCAGCCGGTAGGGAGCGGCGACGGCGTTCTCGATCCCTTCGGCCGAACCGAAGAGTTTTGCGAGTTCGGGTACGGTGACGAGGGTGATGCGCGGCGCGGTGCCCTTGAAGAATTTCGGAAAACGCGCACCGAGGATCATCTCGCCGGCGCTGCCTTCCGAAAGCAGCAGAAGCTGCTCGCGCTTCAGCGGCGTGCCATCCCAGTATTTGGAGTGGCGCGGAACGGCAGGCGCATCGGCTGTGAACAGGCGGCGTTCGTAATTCGCCCAGGCCTTGTCCCATTCGCCCTGCAGCAACTGGAGACGTGAAAGCGCAAACGCGAGTTCGTTGCTGTCCGGATCGATCGACACCGCCTGATCGGCGTCGGCGCGCGCGGCGGCGATATTGCCTTCCGCGAAATGCACGGCCGAGCGGGCATGCAGGATTCCCGCCGACTTCGGGAGCAGCTTCTGCGCGGCATCGAGCGCGGCGAGCGCATCATTGTTACGGTTGAGTGCCAGCAGCGTCAGCCCTTTCAGGCGCAGCGCATCGGCATTGTTTGCATCGAGGGAAAGAGCCGTCTCGCTGACGGCTAGCGCCTCTTGCAGCTTGCCCGTCTGCAAAAGCGCGAAGCCGCGGCGGGTGTGGTTGCCCGAGGACGGAACGAGAGCGAGCGCCCGCTCATGGGCGGCAAGCGATTCTTCCGCGCGGCCGAGATTGCCAAGCGTGATCCCGCGCTCGGTGTGAAATTCCGCGATCCCGTTGTCGAGAGCGATGGCCCGCTCCACGGCGGCAAGCGCTTCCTCGCCACGGCCCATCGCGGCCAGCGCGCGGGCGCGGTTCGCATGCGCGAGCGCCAGATCCGGTTCGATCGCGAGCGCGCGCTCGATGCTCGCCAGCGCCTTGTCGAATTCCTTCATGCCGTGGTAGGCGACGCCGCGATTGAGCCAGCCGAAGGAATTCCGGTCGTCCGCGCCGAGCGCCTGATCGTAGAGCTTGATCGCCTCGCGGAAGCGGCCGAGCGCGGAAAGCGCATCCGCCTTGTTCGCGAGCGCGTCGGCGAAATTTGGCGCTGCCGAAATCGCGCGGTCGAAACAGGGAAGGGCTTCCAATGGTTTGCCTAGGCGCTCCAGCGCCATGCCCATGAAGTTGTGGGCGGCGGCATTCTGCGGCTCGGCGGCGATAATCTGTTTGAAGAGTTCGATGCCTTCGGCAAAGCGGCCTTCACGGCAGAGCGCGCGCGCGGATTGAAGCTGCTCGGCCGAACGCGATGCGGGGTTGGTCTCGGACATTCGATCAAGCCGTCTGTAAGAGGAATTGGCCCAAGCGGCTCAGGCGCCGCGTTTCTGGACCCAGAAATTGTACATGCTGGCAAAGGTATCGGGGTTCTTCTGTTCGAACTCGTGCCAGCGAGTCAAGTCGGCGTAATGCCCCGGTTCGGAGAAGAGTTTTGCGAAATCCGGGCCTACATTGATGGTGCTCTCGAAACCAAGAAACGACAGGCCGTTCGCGCTCAGGAAGTTCGCGATGCGCGGAAGGGTGAAGCGCTGCTCGTGAACATGAAACAGGAGATCGCGGCATTCGCTCAGGCTGTAGAAATCCGGCGCCTGCAGGATGCTTTTCAGTTTCGGATCGGCGCCGCCGATGATCTCCTGCCGGAATTTGCGGATCGCGCTTGCGGTGGAGCGATAGTTCTTCGCGGCGATTACGTTCCGCGCCGCGACGATATCCCTGCGGGCAAGCTCGCTATAGAGACCGATTGCCATCAAGCCTGACGGCCTCAGCAGCGACACGAGCTTGCGCCAGCCCGCTTCGGGATTTTCCATGTGGTGCAGCACGCCGGTCGAGACGATCAGGTCGAAACTCGCTTCGGGCAGGTTCAGCTTGAGAATGTCGGCCTGCGCGAATTCGACGTTTTGTAGTCCGAGTTCGATAGCCTTGCTTTTTGCGTAGGCGAGGCTGGCCAGGCTGAGGTCGATGGCAAGCGTCCTCGCGCGCGGGTAGGCGGAATATTCCGGCACCTGCTGTCCGGTGCCGCAACCGGCGATTAGCACATTGAATGCGCCGCCATTGTCTTCGCTTTGAATGTCCGCGTGCGGAAATTTCGCGCGCAGCTCGGAAATAATATCCCGTTGCCCGGCGCGCGACGGCACCTGCGTCCAGCGCGGATAAGGGTTTTCCTCATATTGCTCGCGTACTGCGACGGAAACCCTGTCGTTGATCCCGGTCAGGCGGGGAATTGTCTCGCGGAATGAATCGACGGTTTCAGGCTCAACGATCTGCTGCTTGATCAGCGTCTGCACGGCGGCCGGCCAGCCTTCGCGCGCGACCGGCGGCGAGATTTCATCAAGAGGCTGATAGGAAGCAGCGACCGCGATCCAGAGCGGCGCCAGTGCCTGCTTCTGCGAAGCCTTCAGGAGACGCAGCAGCCTGTCGAAGGATGCCTTCTCCTCCCTTTCGGCGCGCCAGACATATTCATTGATGGAACACTGTTGCGCGAGCGCGCTTGCGAACGTCAGCAGATCGTCCGGCGGAGGTTTGGAAGGATCAAGCCTGAGCGATTGTTCGAGGATCGCCCGGCGGATCGTGGTGAGAAACTTTTCGAGATCGAGATCGGAAACGAATGAAGATTGGAGCGCGGCCCGCAGCAGCGCATCGTCGTAAAGCCCGACGAGCGGGGCGGCGAGCGCGAATTCCTCCATCGATACCGGCTTTGGCCAGGCCCAGACCGCGCGCTCCATGAAGGGCCGCGCGGGTCCTGCCTTGATCAGTATCGCCGTTGCATTGAACAGCAGCCGCGGCGAAATCCATGCCTCCGAGAGCACGCGCGCAAGCAGCGCCCGCATGTCCGGCGTGTTGGAGATCGTGCCGGCGCGCAGCAATGCGCGCGCAAACGCGGTCTTCGTTTCGCCGGTTTCCGCGGCTTTCAGCGCCGTTGTGGCGTTGGCCAGCGCGCGGAGCGGATTGTTGTCGGAGGACTGCACGGGCCCGTTCATCGGGGCGGAATTGGCCATGGCTGGGAAGCTCGCGCAAGTCTTCATCCGCCTCATCCAGAGGAGCCGCGCGAAGCGCGGCGTCTCGAAGGATGAAGGCGGCCACTGATCTCGGGTTTACCCGAGATCAGGATGAATCTTGCGCAAGTCGGCTATAGCCGACTTGCGATGCTTCGAGACGCGCCGCTTTGCGGCGCTCCTCAGCATGAGGTTTGGATCAATCGATCGCTTCTTCTTCCGGCGCGATCACCTGGTCGGGGAATGTCGGATAGACCTTGGCGACCCGGCCCATCTGCTGCACGAGTGCCAGCACCGCGTCGATGTGCGGGGTCTCCAGCTCGACCAGCCGGCCAAGCTCCTGCACCGAGGTCAAGAGCGCGTCGATCTCCAGCGGGCGTCCCTTGTCGAGGTCCTGCAGCATGGAAGTGCGATGCGCGCCGACCTTGGCCGCGCCATCGATGCGGCGGTCGACATCGACGCGGAAATGCACGCCGATGCGGCGGCCGATGCGCTCGGCTTCCAGCATCATATGCCTGGAGAGATTGCGGGTGCCCGGATCGGTCGCGACCACATCGAGCGTCGCGCGGGTCAGCGCCGAGATCGGGTTGAAGCAGAGATTGCCCCAGAGCTTCAGCCAGATGTCGTTGCGGATTTCAGGCATCACCGGCGCCTTGAAGCCGGCCTTGTTCATGATGTCGGAGAGTTTCTGCACGCGCTCGGTGGTCTTGCGCGTCGGCTCGCCAAGCCCGAACTTGTCGCCGGAAATATGCTTCACGACGCCCGGCGCGGAAATCTCGGTCGCGGGATAAACCGTGCAGCCGATCACGCGCTCCGGCCCGATCGCGTCCCACTGGCGGCCGCCCGGATCGACGCTCTCGATGCGGCGGTTCGCGTACTGGCCCTCGAAACCATAGAAGTACCACCAGGGCAGGCCGTTCTGCGCCGTCACCACGGCGGTATCCTTTCCAAGCAGCGGCTTCATCTGCTCCGCCACTTCCCATGCCTGATGCGCCTTCAGGGCGACGATGACGTAATCCTGCGGGCCGAGGGATTTGGGATCGTCGGTCGCGTGCATCTGCGCCACCTTCTCTTCTTTATTGATGAGAAGCTTCAGTCCGTTCTGCTTGATGGCGGCAAGGTGCGCGCCGCGGGCGATGAGCGATACGTCGGCACCGGCGAGCTTCAGCAGCACGCCCATATAGCCGCCGATGGCGCCGGCACCGTAGATGCAGATTTTCATGCTCGTCCCTTCGTTCCGGGATCAGCCTATGACAGTTTTGGTGCGATGCAAAAACTGGCCAAAAGGTCGCGAAATTTACAGGTTTTACAAGGTTCACAACGGCCACACCCCATCCTTCGAGACGCCCGCCGTTTAGGCCCACTCTGCCTCATCCTGAGGAGCGAGCGCAGCGAACGTCTCGAAGGATGGGCGGCGGGCTCCTCAGGATGAGGTGTGGGGTTGGCCGTGTTAGGTTCAAGCTGCGATTCAAGGATTCCCATGACCGACATCAACGAACAACTGAAACACCGCCGCGCGGCCACCCTGAAAGGCGGCGGCGATGCGCGCATCGAGGCGCAGCACAAGCGCGGGAAACTCACCGCGCGGGAACGCATCGAGTTGCTGATGGACAAGGGCAGCTTCGAGGAATTCGACGCCTTCGTGCAGCACCGCGCCACCGATTTCGGTATGGAGAAGACGAAAGTCCCCGGCGACGGCGTCGTCACCGGCTGGGGCACGGTGAACGGGCGGCAGGTGTTCGTCTTCGCCAAGGATTTTACCGTCTTTGGCGGCTCGCTCTCCGAAACCCACGCGCAGAAAATCATGAAGATCCAGGACATGGCGCTGAAGACGCGGGCACCCATCGTCGGCCTGTTCGACGCGGGCGGCGCGCGCATCCAGGAGGGGGTCGCCGCACTCGGCGGCTACGGCGAAGTGTTCAAGCGCAATGTGATCGCGTCCGGAGTCATTCCGCAAATTTCCGTCATCATGGGGCCGTGCGCGGGCGGCGATGTCTATTCGCCCGCGATGACTGATTTCATCTTCATGGTGAAGGACACGAGCTACATGTTCGTGACCGGGCCTGACGTTGTAAAGACCGTCACCAATGAAACCGTCACGGCGGAAGAACTCGGCGGGGCCCGCGTGCACACCACGCGCTCGGGGGTCGCCGACGGTGCCTTCGAGAACGATGTGGAGGCGCTGCTGCAAATCCGCCGGCTGCTGGATTTCCTGCCCGCGTCCTACGAGAGCGGCGTGCCGGAATGGCCGACCAGGGACGAGATCGACCGCATCGAGCCGTCCTTGGACAGTCTCGTGCCGCAAAACGCCAACCAGCCCTACGACATCAAGGAGCTGATCCAGAAGACCGCCGACGAGGGCGACTTCTTCGAGATCAATGAGGCCTTCGCCAAAAACATCGTCACCGGCTTCGGCCGCGTCGCCGGCCGCACGGTCGGCTTCGTCGCCAACCAGCCGATGGTGCTCGCGGGCGTGCTCGACTCGGATGCCTCCCGGAAGGCCGCGCGCTTCGTCCGTTTTTGTGATGCCTTCAACATTCCGCTCGTCACCTTCGTCGATGTGCCGGGCTTCCTGCCGGGCACGAGCCAAGAATATGGCGGGCTGATCAAGCATGGCGCGAAGCTCTTGTTCGCCTATAGCCAGTGCACGGTGCCGCTGGTGACGGTGATCACGCGCAAGGCTTACGGCGGCGCCTATGACGTGATGGCGTCGAAGCACATCGGCGGCGACGTGAACTATGCCTGGCCCTCGGCGCAGATCGCGGTGATGGGCGCCAAGGGGGCGGTGGAGATCATTTTCCGCGCCGACATCGGCGATGCCGAGAAGATTTCCGCGCGCACCAAGGAATATGAGGAACGCTTCCTGTCGCCGTTCGTGGCGGCCGAGCGCGGCTACATCGACGAGGTGATCGAGCCGCACGAGACCCGCCGCCGCGTCGCGCGCGCGCTCGCGATGCTGCGCACCAAGCACGCCGAACGCCCGCGCAAGAAGCACGACAACCTTCCGCTCTAGAAAGCCGTTATGGCCCGCCTGAAGATCCACACGGAAAACCATCTGGCGAGCCGTGTCGGCTGGCTGCGCGCTGCCGTGCTCGGCGCCAATGACGGCATCATCTCGACGGCGAGCCTGATCGTCGGCGTCGCGGCGGCGACGCCCGATCGCGCTGCCATGCTCATCGCCGGCATCGCGGGGCTTGCGGCGGGGGCGATGTCGATGGCGGCGGGCGAATATGTCTCCGTCAGTTCGCAGGCCGACACCGAAGCCGCCGATCTCGCGCGCGAGCGGGCGGAACTGCGCGACCAGCCGGAATTCGAGCTGAACGAGCTCGCCGACATTTACGCCGCGCGCGGCGTCGAGAAGCCGCTCGCCCTGCAGGTGGCGAAGCAGCTGATGGCGAAGGATGCGCTCGCCGTCCATGCGCGCGAGGAACTCGGCATTTCGGAAATCACGCAGGCGCAGCCGGTGCTCGCGGCGGTGACCTCGGCGATCACCTTCGCGGCGGGGGCTGCGATGCCGCTCATCGCCACGTTGCTCTCGCCGCTCGATCATATTCTCTACATCGTGTCCGGCTCGACGATTGTGTTCCTGGCGCTCCTGGGCGCGCTCGGCGCCTATGCGGGCGGGGCGCCGTTGCTGAAGGGCGCGGTGCGGGTGACGTTCTGGGGGGCGATGGCGATGGGCATTACCGCGCTCATCGGCAAGCTGGTGGGACACGCGGTTTGATCGTTTGTCATGGCCGGGCAAAAGGCGCGAAGGGCGCGGTGGGTATCAGCATTCGTCATGGCCGGGCAAAAGGCGCGGCGAAGCGCCGTCTTCGCGCCTGAAGTCCCGGCCATCTCGCTTAGGGAGGCTTTGCCTGAAATCAGTGCCCGCCTAAGCGGGATCACCGGGACACCCGGTGATGACTATAAGAGAACGTCATGGCCGGGCTTGACCCGGCCATCTCGCTTGGGGAGGCTTTGCCTGAAATCAGTGCCCGCCTGAGCGGGATCACCGGGACGAGCCCGGTGATGACTATAAGAGAACGTCATGGCCGGGCTTGACCCGGCCATCTCGCTTGGGGAGGCTTTGACTCAATAGAGGAAACGCAAATGCAGCTCACCCGCGCCGACTATCAGGGCAACGATTTCAACCGCAGCGTATGCACCTTCACCATGCGGAACGGGGCGGACACCGTGCAGTTCGCCGCGAGCTGGGCGCTGATGGACGCGATCGAGGCCGGTCCGCGCTCGCACAGCGGTCAGCGCGACGCGCAGTTCGCGCGGCTGCGCGACCGGATCGAGGCCATCGCCGAGCGCAAGTTCTTCTCGATGCGGGATGGCGAGCGGCCATCGAAGATCATCATCCTGACCGCGATGGATGTGGGGGTTTAGGGTGAGCGTTGGATGGATGCGCGGGAAGCGCGATTTGCAGAGAGACAGTTTATGCAGACGACATTATGGCCTGCACCCGGTTCCGAAGACACCGAGTTAGGTGTTTTCATGGGACCGGAGGTGCGTCATGGAGAGGCGGAAGTTTACGCGAGAGTTCAAG
>LNFM01001195.1_pt1 | contig 34743 bp, 39 predicted proteins | sample 596031 | NCBI WGS metagenome assembly LNFM01 (sample SAMN04254537, study PRJNA301005) | activated carbon metagenome | isolation source: dual media filters at the Ann Arbor, Michigan drinking water treatment plant | place: USA: Ann Arbor
CGGAGGGGCATGAAGCCCCTCCGCCACGCCCATCAATCGGCGGGTCCAGGGGGCACTGCCCCCTGGCGGAGGGAGCGCGAGGGAGGCAGCGCCTCCCTCGTCACCCCCCGACGAGCTTCCGGAACCCATCCGTCACCCGCTTCACGATCTCCGGCTCGCGGGCGCGCCAGTAGCGCGGGTCGCGCATCATGCGGCGCAGCTCGGCCTCGTCGGCGGGCGGGGCTTCGTCGGTCTCGCGCTGCATCCTCGGCTCGGGGCCCTGCATCATGCGCTCCATCGCCAGCACGCCCTCGGCGGTGGTGGACAGCGCCTCCATCACGCCGGCCGGCAGCTTGGCCGCGCCCCAGGCCTTGACCTGCGCGGCCACGCGGCGGAAGCGCTCCTCCCCGCCGAAATGGTCGCGCAGCTTCCCGAGCTGGCGGTCCGCCTCGAACTGCTGCGCGGCCTCGGCGATCAGCGGCAGCAGGCGCTCGGCCGCCAGGTCGTAGACCAGCTGCACCTGGGCCGGGGTGAAGCCCGCCTCGTGCAGCGTGGCGTTCACCTTGGCGTCGGGGCCGACCAGCTCGTGCTTGGGCGTGATCTCGTAGGCGTCGGGCGTCTCGGGGATGCCCAGCATCTCGCGCCAGCGGGCGCGGTCCTCGGGCGCGGCGTCGGCGGCGGGCGGGCCCATGCGCTGGGACATGCGGCGCTCCAGCTCGCGGTAGGACTTCAGCAGCGCCTCCACGCGCATCTCGCCCTTCTCCGTGTCCCAGAACTTCTCCGGGATGTCGGTCGGGCGGGGCTTGGTGCCGGTGGCGGCGGCGTCGAGCAGGCTGTCGGACATCAGGGGGTCTCCGTCATCGTTGCGGGAATCAGCACCTCGGCCGGCGCGCCGAGCGTCTTGGCCAGCCAGCGCGCGGCGGCCGGCGCGTCCACCTGGGCGGCGGCGGCCGCGCCCATCTTCGACACGGCGTCGAGGAACAGCAGCGTGTTCGCCGCGTCCGCCCGGCCCTGCACGCGGGCCAGCGGGCTTTCGTAGCGCAGCTGCGCGCAGCCCTCGCGCACCAGCTCGGCCGGCACCTCGCCGCGCCGCGCCAGGATGGCGAGGGAGCGCGCGACCAGCGGCGTCAGCAGCTCGGACTGCAAGCGGCCATAGGTGGCGCCCAGCAGCCGCGCCGCCTGGGCCGAGCGCTCCAGCACCTCGGTCGCCGTCATCGCCGCCTGCGTGGGCAGGCCGAGGCGGTCGGCCAGCAGCGCGGCGCGGATGCGGGCGCGCAGCCCGTCCAGCACCAGCTGAGACACATCGAAGGAGCCGGGTGCCGCCAGCGGCGTGAGGCCCGACGAACCTGGCGCCTTGGGGATGATGGCACCGGGCACCAGCTGCACGGTGGCCGGGTTCAGCACCCCGTCATCCTCCGCCTGCCAGATGCCGGTGACGGCGATGGAGGCGTTCTTGAGCACCAGCTCCACCACGCGGTTGGCGGTGCGGATGTCGGGCAGCGCCTTGCCGACCGGGCCGCGGCCATAGGTCTCGCCCGGCGCCTTCAGCCAGCGGAAGGCGATGAAGGGTGGTTCCGCGAAGCCGCCCTCGGCCAGGAAGCGCGGCGCCTCGTCGGCCAGCACGGCGGCGTAGCGGTGGCCGAAGCGGTCGGGCCACACCGCCTCCACCACGCGGTGGCGCGGCGGCTCGGCCTCCGCGTCCTCGCGCAGCATGGCGGGGGGCTGCTCGGCGAAGGGCCAGCGCGCCGCGATCTCGGCGGCCGTGAGGCGCACCTCGCGGAACACCGTGTCCAGCCGGCCGGAGGCGCCCTCCTCCAGCACGGCGGAAAGCATCGGCACGGCGGTGAAGCGCAGCGCGGAAGGCTCGCCGGGCGGCGCCTCCTCCACCAGCAGCAGGCCGGTGCCGGTGATGACGAGGTCCAGGAAGGCCTGGTGCAGCTCCTGCACCAGGTTGGAGCGGTCGAAATGGCGCTGGAGCGTGTCTGCCGCCTCCTCCAGCGCCGGGGCGTCGGCGGCGTCGGGGCAGGCGGGCGCCAGGGAGAACCAGCGCGACCAGGGCGGGGTCAGTTCCGCCAGCAGGGAGGCGGCGAGCTGCTCGGCCGCGTCGGCCGCGGTGGCGTCGAACAGGGCGGCGGCCTCGTGCGGGCGGGGCAGGACATGGGCGTAGGCGTCGCGCCAGCCGGCCTCCAGCGCGGCGCGGCGCCCGGCGGCGCGGGACAGGCGGGCAAGGATCTGTGACGGCGTCATGCTCACTCCCCCAGCAGCGAGCGGCGGGACACGGCGAGCGGCGCCAGCACACCCGTGGGCGCGGTGGCGATGGTGCCGGCGATGCCGCCGCGGGCGCGGGCGCGGGCCTCGACGCGCGCCTGGCCGGCAATCTCGGTGGGGGCCGGGGCGGCGGGCACGGCGGCGGCCGCGGCGGCCGGGGCGGGCGCCTCGACGACCACCGGCTTGGGGGTGCGGAACAGGCCTCCCATGGCGCAGGCATCTCCTTCTCATCTCGGGTGCTTCCCCGCTCCGGACGAACGAAAAGGGAACGCCCGGGACGCGAGAAGCGGCCCGGGCGTTCGAGGTGTCGTCAGGAGGGAGGGGAGGATGGCCAGCGGACGCAGTTCGCCCGTTGACGAGGCGATGGTTACCGGACCGGCGCGGCGAAAGTCAAGTTTTCTTTCCTAGACGCTGCGAGATTCTGCAAAGCCCGATACAACCCATGCGGAGTCCAAGCGTGGGGGGCTTCGGGCCCCAGTAGCGCGCGGCACACGGATACGCAACTGAAGGGCGAGAACAGAAGCCGCCCCCCGCGACCTGGTGGCGCGGGCGCGAAGGGGCCCAGCACGCGCATCCCCGCGCGGCGGTAGAAGCGCGGCACGTCATGCGTGGCCGGCACCGGCAGCCGGGCCAGCACCAGGCGGTTGGTCAGCGGGTCCGCCACCAACCAGCCCCCTTCGTCGCGCAGCGCGGCGAAGCAGTGGCGGAAGCCCGGGCGCAGCAGGCGCAGCCAGGGATGGTCGGCGCGGCCGCTCCAGACGATGTACACCTCAGGCTCGCCGGCATGCTTGTGGGAAGGGCGCATGCGCGAAGCCCCGCCGGCGGGTGCCGGCGGGGTTTCGTCGTCCGGCAGGGGCAGGCCGCTCATCGCGCGAAGGGATGGGCCGGGAAAGGGATGATCTCGGCATCCGATTCGGGGCGGATTCCCGCGGGGTCGCCGGCGACGATGCCCTTGACGCGCAGGGGGAACTCCAGCCGGCTCATCGCCTCGCGCCACAGGCGGGAATCGCCGCGCTCGGCCAGGTGGCGCGGGTCGGGGGCGGCGCCGCGCTCGCCCCAGATGCGCATGATGCGCGCGTGGGCGATCTCGATCCGCCGCTGGCGGTACAGCCGGTCCAGGCACTTGATCACGTCGTCGGGCTCGCAGGGGCGGGGGTGCAGGCCCTTGCCCGCGGTCACGCGCGCGCCGTCGCGCCGCGCCGTCAGCGCCGCCATGGTCCAGAACCAGGCCTCCTCCGCCGAGGCGAAGGGCACCGAGCGGGAAAGGGAGCCGAGGACCGGGGAATGGCCAGGGCGGGGGGCAACGGACATGGGCACGCTCTCCATCTTGGTCCCGGGCATGACGACTCCGGAACAGGACGTGAACATAACCAGCGGTTGCAATGCCGCGCAAGGGAAAAAGCAACTTTTCCTATTGCCTGCCGACCATGCGCCTATAAAGGTTGCAGGCGTGAAGCACGACGACATCTGGCGCGCCATCGACTCGCTGGCGGCCGAGAACGGCCTCAGCGCGTCCGGCCTGGCCCGGAAGGCGGGGCTGGACCCGACGGCGTTCAACCCTTCCAAGCGCATCGGCCCCGACGGCCGCGCCCGCTGGCCCTCGACGGAAAGCATCGCCAAGATCCTCAACGCCACCCAGGTGGGGGTGGACGCCTTCGCCTCGCTGGTGTCCGGCCAGGCGGCGCTGCCCTCCGCCCCGCGCAACGCCCCGCGCAGCGTGCAGCGCCGCGTGCCGCTGATCGGCCTGGCGCAGGCGGGGGGCGAGGGCTTCTTCGACGATGCCGGCTTCCCCGTCGGCGCCGGGTGGGACGAGATCTCCCTGCCCGAGATCCCCGACCCGCACGCCTACGCGCTGGAGATCTCGGGCGACTCGATGCAGCCGGTGCTGCGCGACGGCGACGTGGTGATCATCTCGCCGGCCGCGCCGATCCGCCGCGGGGACCGCGTGGTGGTCCGCACCCGGCTGGGCGAGGTGATGGCCAAGGAGCTGAAGCGCCTCTCCGCCCGGCGGATCGAGCTGGCGAGCCTCAACCCCGCCTATCCCGCCTATTCCTTCGAGATCGAGGACGTGCAGTGGATGCACCGCATCCTCTGGTCCTCCCAATAGGCGGGGTGCCAGGCGGGCGCGGGGCGGCCTATGGTCGCGCATGGTCCTGCGCGGCGTCCTGTTCCAGCTCCTGGCCTTGCTGCTCTTCGTGGCGATGGACACCTCCATCAAGTGGATGACGGCGGGCTTCCCGCCCTCCCAGATCATCTGGGCGCGGTTCTTCTTCTCCTTCCTCGCCGTGGCGCTGTTCTTCCGGCTGTGGATGGGCCGCCTGCCCTGGCGCTCGCGCGCGCCGGGGCTCCAGGCCGTGCGCTCGCTGATCCTGCTGGGCTGCTCGCTGCTCTTCGCCACCGCGCTGTCGCGCATCCCGCTGGCGGACGCCACGGCGGTGGGCTTCGCCTCGCCGCTGCTCACCATCGCGCTCGCCGCGCTGGTGCTGGGGGAGCGGGTGGGGGCGCGGCGCTGGCTGGGCGTCGCCATCGGCTTCGCGGGCGTGCTGGTGGCGCTGCGCCCGCCCTTCCTCACCGGCTTCGCGCCCGACTGGGCCTACCTGCTGCCGCTGGGCACCGCCTTCGGCTTCGCCTGGTACCAGATCCTCACGCGCCGCCTGGCCGCGCAGGACGACGCGCGGGTGACGATCTTCCACACGGGCCTGGCCGGCACGCTGGGCGCCTCGCTGCTGATGCCCTTCGCCTTCACCCCGCCGAGTGCCGCGCAATGGGGGTTCCTGGCGGGCATCGGGCTGCTGGGCGCCGTCGGCCACGGCTTCCTGGTGATGGCCTATGCCCGCGCGCCGGCCTCGCTGCTGGCGCCGCTGTCCTACTCGCAGCTCGTCTGGGCCACGATGGCCGGCGTGCTGGTGTTCGGCGAGCGCCCGGATGGCTGGACGCTGCTGGGCGCGCTGGTGATCGCGCTCGGCGGCATCCTGGCCGCGCTGCCGCAGCGGACGGCGTGAGGAAGCATGGGACGCTTGGAACTTGCACCCCACCCCGGCAATTGGTAACGGTCGCCGCCCCGATCGGAAGGGATCAGCAACATTTCGACCTTCGGCATATCGGAGGGCGACCGCGCCCACCCCCGCGCCGCCCTCGACGCGGATTCCGTGCGCGACGCCTACCGCCGCTGGGCGGGCGTCTACGACCTCGTCTTCGGCGGCGTGTCGGGCTTCGGCCGGCGCGCGGCGGTAGACGCCGTCAACCGCCTCAGCCTTTCCGCCGGCCGGCGCATCCTGGAAGTGGGCGTGGGCACCGGCCTGGCCCTGCCGCACTACCGGCCGGACCTCGACGTGGTGGGCATCGACCTGTCGCGCGAGATGCTGCTGAAGGCGCGCGAGCGCGTGGCGAAGGAAGGCCTGGACGCCGTCCACGGCCTGCTGGAGATGGATGCGGAGTCCATGGCCTTCGGGCCGGGCTCCTTCGACATAGCCGTGGCGATGTTCACCGCCTCCGTGGTGCCGGACGCCCGGAAGCTGTTTGCCGAGATGTCGCGCGTCGTGCGGCCGGGCGGGCACCTGCTCTTCGTCAACCACTTCGCGGCGGAGGACGGCTTCCGCTGGTGGGTCGAGCGCACGACGGCGCCGCTGGCGCGCATCCTGGGCTGGCACCCGGATTTCCGGCTGGAGGACCTGCTCGACCGCGGCACCGCGCGCATCGAGCGCGTGCAGCACTGCCGGCCGATGAGCCTGTTCACCCTGGTCGAGGTGAAGAACCCCGGGTGAAGGAGCGTTGGTGGTTCCGGCCGCGCACGGCGCGGCCCGCCGCCAGACCACCCATGCCGCCCGCACGCCAGCCGCGCGGCGAAGCCAAGCGGCCGGAGGCCGCGCCCGGCGTTTGAGGGCATGACAAAGGCAGCGTCAGGCAGGCCGCGCCCGCATGACGCTGGCCGCCACCGCCAGCCCGGCCAGCGTGCCGATCACCCCCGCCGCGCTCAGCGACACGCCGATCCCCAGCAGCGCCGGCAGCGGCCCGGCCAGCAGCACGCCCGCCACCCCCAAGGCCGCCCCCAAGGCCGCACCGCCCCAGAGTTGCGCGGCGTAGCGGTCGGTCCACAGCCGCATCGCCACCGCCGGGCAGGCCAGCAGCGCCACCACGAGGATGGAGCCCACCGCCTCGAAGGCCGCCACAGCGGCGGCGGCGATCAGCAGGTTCAGCAGCAGGTCCCAGCGCGCCACCTTCATGCCGAGCGCGCGGGCGAAGTCGGGGTCGAAGCACAGCAGCCGCAGGGGCTGCCAGCACAGCGCCACCGTGCCGAAGGCCAGCACCGCCACCCCCGCCAGCAGCCCGAGCTGCCGCGGCAGGCCGGCCAGCGCCGCGGGGTCCAGCAGGGAATGCCAGCCCGTCGCCTCCAGCCACACCAGCGTCTCGATCTGGCCGAACAGCACGCAGTCCAGGTCCAGGTCGGCCGAGCGGGCGCCCGTCACCTCCAGCCCCACCAGGCCGAGCGCGAAGAAGCCGGTGAAGACCAGCCCCGTCGCCGCCCCCGCCTCCAGCCGCGCCACGCGGCGCACCCAGCCGATGGCGGCCGTGGCCAGCAGCGCGGCCGCCAGCGCGCCCAGCAGCATGGGCAGCGAGGTCCGCAGCCCCGTCAGCGCGAAGCCGGCCACGATGCCCGGCAGCACGGCATGCGAGATGGCGTCGCCCAGCAGCGCCTCGCGCCGCAGCACGAGGAAGGAACCGAGCAGCCCGCAGGTGCCGCCCGCCAGGGCCGCGGCCAGCAGGGCGGGCGCATCGAGCTGGAGGAAGGTGCTCATCGCCGCCGCGCCCCCAGGGCGAGGGCGAAGAAGAGGAGCCCCGCCAGCACCACCGCCGCCCCCGTGGGCAGCTCGGGCAGGCGGACGGACAGCAGCGCGCCCGACACCCCGGCCAGCGCCCCCAGCCCCCCGGCCAGCGCCAGCATGGGGCCGAGCCGCGCGGTCAGCAGCCGGGCGGCTGCGGCCGGCACAACCAGCAGCGCCACCACCAGGATCAGCCCCACCGCCGGCAGTCCGGCCAGCGTCACCAGCAGGATCAGCGCCAGCAGCAGCGCGTCCAGCCGCCGCACCGGCAGGCCCAGCGCCTGGGCATGCGCCTCGTCGAAGCACAGCGCGCGCAGCGGCTGGAACAGCGCGGCCACCACGCCGACGCAGCCCAGCGCCAGCGCCCCGGCCAGCAGCGCATCCGCCGTGGTCAGCGTCGCCGCCTGGCCCAGGATGAAGTGCGACAGACCGGCCTGCGCGGCGCCAGGGATGGCCTGCGCCGCCGACAGCCCCACCGCGCCGAGCGCGTAGAAGGAGGACAGCACGACCGCGATCCCCGCATCGGCGCGGATGCGGCCCGAGGCCGTCAGCCGCCACAGCGCCCACAGCCCCAGCAGCGCGGACAAGGCGCCGCCCAGCAGCAGCGGCCCCAGCGCCCGCGCCTCCAGCCCCAGCGCGGCCAGCAGCAGGGCGGCGCCCACCACGCCGGGCAGGGCGGCATGGCCCAGCGCGTCGGCCAGCAGGGCGCGCCCGCGCAGCAGGGCCAGCCCGCCCACCACGCCGGCCGCCAGCCCCAGCGCGGCGCAGCCCAGCAGCACGACCAGGGTGTTGTGGCCGATCATGATCCCAACCCCTGCGGGGCCGGGATCATGATGCATCCTCGTGCCCTCAGACGCCGGGCGGCCGCATCCGCGGCCTTGGCTTCGGCACCCTGAAGGGTGCCGGCTCGGCTATTCGCCTTCGCATCCCGCGTGCGCGATACCGGACTGCGGGCCTGCATCGTCACGTCACCAGGGCGCGCGGCAGGCCGCCGAAGGCCTCGGCCACCGTCTCGGGGGTGAAGGCATCGCGCACCGGCCCGGCGGCGATCAGGCGGCCGGCCAGCAGCAGGACGTGGTCGAAATGCTCCGTCACCAGCGACAGGTCGTGGTGCACCATCAGCACCGACTTCCCCTCGTCCACCAGGCGGTGCAGCACGTCCAGGATCGTGCGCTCCGTCACCGCGTCCACGGCGGCGAGCGGTTCGTCCATCAGGAAGACCTCCGCGCCCTGGGCCAGGGCGCGGGCGAGGAAGACGCGCTGCTGCTGCCCGCCGGACAGGCGGCCGATCTGCCGGCGGGCGAATTCGGCCATGCCCACCGCCTCCAGCGCGTCCTCGGCCGCGGCGCGGGCGGCGCGGTCCATGCCGCCCCACCAGCGCATGCGCGGCAGCCGGGCCATCGCCACCACCTCCAGCGCGGTGGCCGGGAAGTCCCAGTCCACCGAGGCGCGCTGGGGCAGGTAGGCGATGCGGGCGCGCACCTCCTCCAGCGGCCGGCCCAGGAAGCGCGCCTGCCCCTCATGCGGCACCAGCCCCAGCGCGGCCTTCAGCAGCGTGGACTTGCCGGCGCCGTTGGGGCCGAGGATGGCGGTCAGACCCGGCTGCGCCGCCCAGGACAGGCCGGCCAGCGCCGGCCGCTCGCCGTAGCGGACGGAGAGGGATTCGACCGCCAGCGGGCTCACAGCCGGCCCCGCAGCCCGCGCTCCGGCGCCTCGCCGCCGAGCGCGCGGGCGATGGTGGTGATGTTGTGGTCCATCATGCCCTCATAGGTGCCGCGATAGGTGCCGGGCCGGCCCATGGAGTCGGAGAACAGCGCGCCGCCCAGCGCGACCCGCTGGCCGCGCGCGCCGGCGCCCTCGATCAGCGCGCGCACGGCGCGGTCGGGCACGGAGGTTTCGGGGAAGACGGCGCCGATGCGGCGCTCCACCAGCTGCGCCACCAGGGCCTCGATGCGGGCCAGCGACGCCTCGGCCTCCGTGGACAGGCCCTGGATGGAGGCGACCTCCAGGCCGAAGCGGGCGCCGAAATAGCTGAAGGCGTCATGCGCCGTCACCAGCAGGCGCGACTCGCGCGCGATCGGCGCGAAGGCGCGGGCGGCGTAGGCGGCGAGTTCGCCGTGGCGGGCGCGCAGGGCAGCGAGCGCGGGCGCCACGTCCAGCCCGGGCCGCAGCCGGGAAAGCGCCGCGGCCACGGGTGCGGCGCAATCGGCCCAGAGGAGGGGGTCCATCCACACGTGGGGGTCGGCCGCGTCGGGGTAGTCCGGGTGCTGGCGCAGCGCCGCGCGCGGCAAGGCCTCGCCGACGGACACCACGGGGCGGCCGGCGGCGGCGCGCTCCAGCACGTCGGTCATGCGGCCTTCCAGCCGCAGGCCGTTGGCGAGCACCAGGTCGGCGCGCAGCACGCGGGCGATGTCGGCGCGGGTGGGGCGGTAGAGGTGCGGGTCCACCCCCTCGCCCATCAGGGATTCCACGGCGAAGGCGTCGCCGCCCACGCCGCGCGCCAGCTCCGCCACCATCGCCGTGGTGGCGACGACGAGGGGGCGGGCCGGCTGCGCCAAGGCCGGCGCGGCGAGGACCATCCCGGCCAGCGCGCGGCGGCCGACGCCTCTACAGGTGTTCACGTCTTCAATGATCCAATGTTTTCAATGGCTTGTCCTTGGCAAGCTTGGCCCTGCGCCGCCTTGCGTCAAGGGGAGCGGCGGGCGAAGCTTGCCCCATGGCGGTTCGCATCAACGAGGACGAGGTGGTCGAGCTGGCGGAGATGTTCCGCCTGATGAGCGACCCGACGCGGCTGAAGATCATCCTCGCCTGCCTGGACGCGCCGGTGAGCGTGGGTGCGATGGCCGAGGCGCTGGGCATCTCCGCCTCGCTGGTGTCGCACCACCTGCGGCTGCTGCGCGCGGCGCGGCTGCTGAACGCCGACCGGCGCGGGCGGATGGTGTTCTACGTGGTGGGCGACCCGCACATCCGCTCCATGCTGACCGACATGGCGGACCACGTGGCCGAGGACGTTCCGGAAGCGGAGATCGAGCCCAGCGCGTGACACGTCCGAAAGGCTTGATCCGCCTCAATGCGGCGGGCCGCGGGCTTGTTGAACGGCCGATCTGCCCCTAATGTCCGGCAGGGCGCCGGGGCCGGAAATGGGTCCCGTGCGCGCGGGCGGCGGCCAGAGGGGGCGTCGCGCGGCTTTCGCGGGGTACATGGCGTGATCGGTCGGATCGGACGGGTGCTGGGGCTGGCGGCAATGGCCGTCCTGCTCACGATGGGCGGGGCCTTCGCCTCGGAAACGAACCTCGGCGCGCCGGTGCCCTGGGGGATGGGCCTGCAGGCCTCCGGTGGGCCGATCAAGGACGCGATCGGCTCCTTCAACACGATGGTGTTCTGGATCATCGTGGCCATCACCATCTTCGTGGCGGCGCTGCTCGCCTACTGCATGTGGCGCTTCAACGAGAAGGCCAACCCGGTCCCCTCGCAGACCAGCCACAACACCCCGCTGGAGATCGCCTGGACGGTGATCCCCGTGCTGATCCTGCTGGTGATCGCCATCCCGTCCTTCCGGCTGATCTACTACCAGGACCGCGCGCGCGACGCCGACATCACGATCAACGTGACGGGCCGGCAGTGGTACTGGAACTACGCCTTCCCCGACCACGGCAACTTCAACTTCGACAGCCGCCCGCTGCCGGACGACGAGATCCGCCCCGGCCAGTTCCGCAACCTGGAGGTGGACGAGCAGCTGGTGATCCCGGCCGGCGCCACGATCCGCGTGATCACCCAGGGCGCGGACGTGATCCATTCCTTCTTCGTGCCCAGCCTGGGCGTGCAGAAGTACACGATCCCCGGCCGCATCATGGAAACCTGGATGAAGGCCGACCGGCCCGGCCTGTACTATGGCCAGTGCAACCAGATCTGCGGCGTGAACCATTGGTTCATGCCCATCGTGGTGCGCGCCGTGCCGCCGGCCGAGTTCGAGGCGTGGGTGGGCCAGGCGCGGCAGCGCTTCGCGGCCACCATGCCCGCAACGACCATTGCGGCCCAGCCGGCCGCCCCCATCACCGTTGCTCAGGCCGCGCGTTGAGCGGCCGGGCCTGAGAGAGCGAGAGGCAGACCCCATGGCACATGCGGCACACGCCCATGACGACCACCACGACCACAAGCCCGGCTTCGTGTCGCGCTGGCTGTTCAGCACGAACCACAAGGACATCGGCACCCTCTACATCATCTTCTCGCTGTTCGCGGCGCTGATCGGGATCGGCATCTCGTTCCTGATGCGCCTGGAACTGCAGACGCCGGGGATGCAGATCTTCGCCGACGGGCAGATGTGGAACGCCTATGTCTCGGCCCACGGGCTGATCATGGTGTTCTTCGTCATCATGCCCGCGCTGATCGGCGGCTTCGGCAACTGGTTCGTGCCGATCATGATCGGCGCCCCCGACATGGCCTTCCCGCGGCTGAACAACATCTCCTTCTGGCTGCTGGTGCCGGCCTTCATGCTGCTGGGCGGCTCGCTCTTCGTGGGCGGCGGCGCCGGTGCGGGCTGGACGATCTACCCCCCGCTGTCGGACGCCGAGTACCAGCCGGGCGCGGCCATGGACATGGCGCTGTTCGCGCTCCACCTGGCGGGCGCCTCGTCCATCCTGGGCGCGGCGAACTTCATCACCACCATCTTCAACATGCGTGCCCCGGGCATGACGCTGCACAAGATGCCGCTGTTCGTGTGGGCGATGCTGGTGACGGCCTTCCTGCTGCTGCTGGCGGTGCCGGTGCTGGGCGGCGCCATCACCATGCTGATCACCGACCGCAACTTCGGCACGGCCTTCTTCGATCCGGCCGGCGGCGGCGACCCGGTGCTGTTCCAGCACCTGTTCTGGTTCTTCGGCCACCCCGAAGTGTACATCATGATCCTGCCGGCCTTCGGCATCGTCTCCCACGTCATCTCCACCTTCTCGAAGAAGCCGGTGTTCGGCTACCTCGGCATGGCCTACGCCATGGTGGCGATCGGCGTGGTGGGCTTCGTGGTCTGGGCGCACCACATGTACACCTCGGGCATGGACGTGGACACGCGGGCCTACTTCATGGCCGCCACCATGGTCATCGCCGTGCCGACGGGCGTGAAGATCTTCTCCTGGATCGCCACCATGTGGGGCGGCTCCATGCGGTTCGACACGCCGATGCTGTTCGCCATCGGCTTCATCTTCCTGTTCACGGTGGGCGGCGTGACCGGCGTCGTGCTGGCCAATGCCGGCATCACGCAGATCCTGCACAACACCTACTACGTGGTGGCGCACTTCCATTACGTGCTGTCGCTGGGCGCGGTGTTCGGCATCTACTGCGGCATCTACTACTGGATCGGCAAGATGAGCGGCCGCCAGTACCCGGAGCGCCTGGGCAAGATCCACTTCTGGCTCACCTTCATCGGCGTGAACCTGACCTTCTTCCCCATGCACTTCCTGGGCAACCAGGGCATGCCGCGCCGCTACCCGGACTATCCGGACGCGCTCGCCGGGTGGAACATGGTCGCCTCCGTCGGCTCCTACATCGCGGTCGCCTCCTTCCTGTTCTTCTTCTACGTGCTGTGGGCCACCTTCCGCCGCGGCGCCGTGGCGGCGGCGAACCCCTGGGGCGAGGGCGCGACGACGCTGGAGTGGCAGGTAAGCTCCCCGCCGCCCTTCCACACCTTCGACGAACTGCCGCGCATCCGCTGACCCCATGAGCGACAGCGCGATCCACGACACGAAGGGGGCGCAAGCCCCCTTCGACCTTGCAGGCTCCGAGCCGCGCGACTGGATCGCGCTGCTCAAGCCGCGCGTGCTGTCGCTGGTGGTGTTCTCCGGCCTCATCGGGCTGCTGGTGGCGCCGGGGCCGATCCACCCCATCCTGGCCGTCACCGCCATCCTGTGCATCACCCTGGCCGCCGGTGCGGCGGGCGCCATCAACATGTGGTACGACCGCGACATCGACGCGGTGATGCGCCGCACGATGAAGCGGCCCATCGTCACCGGCCGCATCTCGGCCGACGGCGCGCTGGCCTATGGCGTGGTGCTGGCCGTGGGCTCGGTCGCGCTGATGGGGCTGGCGACGAACTGGCTCGCCGCCGGCGTGCTCGCCTTCTCCATCTTCTTCTACGTCGTGATCTACACGGCCTGGCTGAAGCGCCGCACGCCGCAGAACATCGTCATCGGCGGCGCAGCCGGCGCCTTCCCGCCGCTCATCGGCTGGGTGGCGGTGACCGGCTCGGTCGAGGCGCTGCCGCTGGTGCTCTTCGCCATCATCTTCATGTGGACGCCCCCGCATTTCTGGGCGCTCTCGCTGTGGGCGCATGACGACTACAAGCGCGCGGGCGTGCCCATGCTGCCCGTGGTGGCCGGCGCGCGCGAGACGCGGCGCCAGGTCGTGCTCTACACCGTGCTGCTGGTGCCGCTGACGCTCGCGCCCTGGCTCATGGGCTTCTCCACCATCGCCTACGGCGCCGTCGCCGCGCTGCTGGGCGCGGGCTTCCTGCGCCACGCCTGGCGCACCTGGCGCGACGCGCAGGACGCGGCCGGCGTCTCGCTGACGGGCGACGCGCCGGCCAAGGCGTGCTTCCGCTACTCCATCACCTATCTCTTCGCCCTGCTGGGCGCGCTGGCGCTCGACCGCCTGCTGCTCGCATGACGCCGGAGGAGGAGCAGGTCTTCGCCAAGCGCCGCCGGGCCCGCAACTGGGCCATCATGGGCGCGCTCGCCGGCCTCGTCGTGCTGTTCTACCTCATCTCGGTCGCGCGGCTGCTGCGCGGTTGACGTTCCGGCCCCGCGCACGCACCTCCATGCCATGAGCAACCGCACCGACCCCGCCGCGCTGAACCGCCGCAACCGCCGCATGCTGGGCGGCGTGGCCGGCGTCGTCGTCGGCATGGTCGGCCTCGCCTACGCCTCCGTGCCGCTCTACGACCTGTTCTGCAAGGTGACGGGCTTCGGCGGCACGCCGATGATCGGCCAGGCAGCGCCCGCCGCGGCGGGCGAGGCGCAGGTGACCGTGCGCTTCAACGCCGCCACCCAGCCCAACCTGCCCTGGCGCTTCGCGGCCCAGCAGCCCGCCATGCGGCTGCGGGTGGGGGAGGAGGCGCTGGCCTTCTACACCGCGCGCAACACGGCCGATGCGCCGGTCACCGGCATCAGCACCTACAACGTGACGCCCGACATCGTCGGCCGCTACTTCCACAAGGTCGCCTGCTTCTGCTTCGAGGAGCAGACCCTGGCCCCCGGCCAGCAGGTGGACATGCCGATCGCCTTCTGGGTGGACCCGCGCATCGCCACCGACCCGCAGACGCGCGACATCCGCACCATCACGGTGAACTACACCTTCTTCCGCTCGCTGGCCGATGCCGAGCGCAGCGGAGCGATGGCCAATGCCGGCGCGCATGTGGGCCGCGCGACCCGGTAGGGTCCGGACGGCCCGGAAAAGGGGAGAGGGCACGATGCGCGGACACGCCTCATGCCCGTATGCGCTCACCCCTTCGCCAGCCGCATGGCCGTCTCGATCACCTCCGTGGGCGACATCCGCGCCCAGTCCATCGGCGCGGGCATGGCGGAGGGCGGCGTGGCCGTACCGGGCGCCCCGCCGGTAGCCGCCGCCGCGGGCCGGATGTCCTCCACCACCCGCGCGCGGTCCGCCAGCCCCCAGCCGGCGGCGATGTGCCAGGTGGAATGGATGCCGGCGTCCAGGATGAACGGCGCCGCGATGCCGCCCCGCTGCCGCGCCTCGGCCATGCCGGGGCCGATCGGGGCCGCGTGGTCCAGCCCCGGGATGACCCAGCTTTCCACCACCGGGGTGCCGTCCGCGCCGTGCCAGCGCAGCACGCGGGCGCCATCCACCGCTTCGGCTGCGCGCGGCGCCCAGGTGATGCCGTGCAGCGCCAGCCATTGCTCCACCAGCGCCGCGCCGTTGCGCGGGTTCACCGTGCGGTCCGCCGCGCCGTGCCAGACCGACAGCGTGGGCCACGGCCCGCGATGGCGGGAGGCGGCGCGAACCGGCGCCGCCCAGCCGCCGGCCGGGATGTCGGCCCCGGTGCGCATCACCGTCAGCGCCTCGTTCGCGTCGCCCGCCGCCCCGAAGGGCAGGCCGGCGATCACGGCCCCGCCGGCGAAGGCGGCCGGGTGGGTCGCCAGCAGCCGCGCCGCCATGGCGCCGCCGGCCGAGAGCCCGGTCACGAAGACTCGCCGCGGGTCCAGCCCGTCGCGCGCCACCAGGTGCTCCACCATGGCCAGGATGCTGGCCGCCTCCGCCTCGCCCTTGGAGTCGTCGAACCAGTTGAAGCAGCGCCAGGCGTTGTTGGGCGCGTTCTGGTCGGGGGCGAGGACGGCGAAGCCCTCGCGCTCGGCCAGCGCGGTCCAGCCGGTGCCGCGGTCGTAGCCGCGGGCATCCTGGCGGCAGCCATGCAGGGCCACCACCAGGGCGCGCGCGCCGGCGGGGACGAAGGCGTGGGCGTCCAGCGCCCCAGGATTGGGGCCGAAGCCGGTGACGCGGGAAAGGGGCGAGACGGTGGGCGGCTGGGTGGTGGCGCGGCGGGTCCGCACCAGGTCGTCCAGCTTGGCGAAGGGCTTGCGCAACGGCGTGGTCCTCGTGGTGCAGGCGCGATGTTGCGCTGCACCATCAACCGCTGTCGAGCGGATTGGTTACCGATGCTGTCCCAATCCGCCCGTCCGCCTCACGCGCTCTCGTAGAGGCGGGTGAGGGAGAATTCACGGTGGCCCAGCAATTCGGCCGCCGTCAGTTCGCCATCCGCGGTGCGCAGCATGCAGTCCAGCAGCGCCTCGCCGGCATCGTCCATGTTCATCCGCTTCTGCAGCAGCCCGGTCACGTCCACGTCGATGTGCTCGCTCATGGTGCGCTGGGTGCGCGGGTTGGCGGTGATCTTGATGACCGGCAGGATGGGGTTGCCGATCACGTTGCCCTGCCCGGTGGGGAAGAAGTGCACCGCGTAGCCGGAAGCGGCGCAGAGCGTGACCATCTCGGCGGCCGCGCTGGAGCTGTCCATGAACCACAGGCCAGGGCCGGTCGGTTCCTCGGCCTTGTCCAGCACGCCGTCCACCGTGCAGCGGTGGCCGATCTTGGTGATGTTGCCGAGCGCCTTCTCCTCGATGGTGGTCAGCCCGCCCTCGATGTTGCCCTTGGTGGGCTGGCTCTCGGACAGGTCGGAAGTCTTGTTCACCTCCACCACGCGCTGGTAGCGGTCGAACATCGCCTGGAACTGTTCCGCGATCTCGGGCGTGCGGCAGCGGGCCTTCACCAGGTGCTCGCCGCCCGTGAGTTCGGTGGTCTCGCCGAACACCAGGGTGTGGCCGGCCTCCCACAGCTTGTCGAAGGCGTTGCCGACGGTGGGGCAGGACGCCAGCCCGCTGGTCGTGTCGCTCTCGCCGCACTTGGTCGAGACCCACAGCTCCACCAGCGGCGCCGTCGTGCGCCGCAGCTTGGAGGCGTGCTTCACCATGCGGTAGGCGGCGCGGGAGGCGTTCATGATGGTGTTGAGGTCGCCGTTCTGCTCGATGGCGAAGCCCTCCACCGGCTTGCCCGACTTCGCGATGCCCTCGACGATCTTGCCCGTCCAGCCCGGCTCGATGCCGATGACGATGACGGCGGCGACGTTGGGGTTGGTGCCGGTGCCGATCAGGGTGCGGAAATGCAGCTCCAGGTCCGCGCCGAACTGCAGGCGCCCATAGGCGTGCGGGATCGCCATCGCGCCCTTGATGTTGTTGGCCACCGCCTCGGCCGCCGCGTTGGACAGGTCGTCCACCGGCAGCACGATGACGTGGTTGCGGATGCCCATGCGGCCGTTCTCGCGCCGCCAGCCTTCGAATGAGGCGCCCTTGAGGTCCATGCTCACCACCGCTTCGTCTTGACGTTGTGGACGTGCAGGTGCTCGCCCGGCTGGATGTCGGCGACGGCCTTCCCGATGTCCACGCCGTACTTGATGATGGCGTCGCCCGCCTTGATCGGGCGGATCGCCAGCTTGTGGCCGATCGGGATGTCCGACTTGGCGTCGAACTCGATCATGCGGTCCTGGTCCATGATCCAGCCGTTGATGCGGTTGGACGCCGTCAGCCCCTCCACCACCACCACGCCCACGCTGTCGCCCTCGTCATGGACGACGAAATGGATCGTCATTCGCGCTCCCTTCGCTTCGAGTCTTGTACAAGACTGGACCGCTTTCCCCGGTGCGGCAAGCGGGGCGGGGTTCAAACCGGCGCGGCGCCGTGGCACGATGCGCCGGCAAGCACGGGAGCGACGGCGATGGCGGGCGTGTTCTGGTACGACGGGCAGTGGTTCACGGAGGAGCCGAAGATCCTCGGCCCCATGGACCACGCCTTCTGGCTCGGCTCCGTGATCTTCGACGGCGCGCGGGCCATCACCGGCTGGGCGCCGGACCTCGGGAAGCATTGCGCGCGCGCCGTGCGCTCGGCCCGGTTCATGGGCATGAAGCCGACCATGACGGCGGAGGCGATCGAGGCGCTGTGCGTGGAGGGCATCCGCCGCATGGGGCCGGACGCCACGCTCTACATCCGCCCGATGTTCTTCGTGCGCCGCGGCCTGGGCGCCTCGCGCCCCGACCCGGACAGCACGGACTTCATCCTCTCGCTCTACGAGGCGCCGCTGCCGGGCTTCGTGGGCTTCAGCGCGATGGTGACGCCCTTCCGCCGCCCGGCCACCGACATGGCGCCGACGGACGCCAAGGCCGCCTGCCTGTACCCCAACGGCGCGCGTGCCACCGCCTGGGCGATCGAGCGCGGGGCGGAGATGGCGATCCTGGGCGACGCCGCCGGCAACCTGGCGGAGTTCGCCAGCAGCAACCTGTGGTTCGCCAAGGACGGCGTGGTGGTGACGCCCGCGCCCAACTTCACCTTCCTCAACGGCATCACCCGCCAGCGCGTGCTGGCGCTGCTGCGCGAGAACGGCGTTTCGGTGGAGGAGCGCGCGGTGCGCCCGGAGGAGCTGGACGCGGCGGACGAGGTGTTCTCCACCGGCAACTACGGCAAGGTGCAGCCCTGCACGGCGATCAACGGCCGCGCGCTGGCGCCCGGCCGCTTCGCGAAGCAGGCGGATGAGCTCTACTGGGCCTGGATGCGGGCGCAGCCGCGCATCGCGGCGCAGGCCCAGGCGGCAGAATAGGGGCGGCGGAGCAGGACATGGCGTTGAAGATGGAAGACCTCGTCACCGGCGAGGGCGTGATGGCGCTGGCGGGCAAGACCGTCACCGTCCACTACACCGGCTGGCTGCACGACCCGAAGGCAGAGGCGAGCCGCGGGCGCAAGTTCGACTCCTCGCTGGACCGCAACGACCCCTTCGTCTTCCCGCTGGGCTCCGGCCACGTCATCCCGGGCTGGGACCGCGGCGTGGCGGGGATGCGGGTGGGCGGGCGCCGCATCCTCACCATCCCGCCCGAGATGGGCTACGGCGCGCGCGGCGCGGGCGGCGTGATCCCGCCCAACGCCACGCTGGTCTTCGAGGTCGAGCTGCTGGGGGTGGAGTAAGCGCCTTAACTTCCCGGTTACATGTTGACTCGGGCATGCAACCCCTGGTTATGCTCGCCCAGGTTGCATTCCTGGGTGGGCACAAGGCGTGGATTATCCCGAGACACGACCGGCACCGGGGCAGGGCGTCGCCGAGGCGTCCGGCCGCTTCGCCGTCCCGGCCGCCGCCGCCCTGGCCGAGCGGCCCTTCGCCCCGCCCGAGGCGTATGAGGACGCCGCACGGCCCGCGCGCCCCTTCTCCTCCCATGGCGGGCCGCAGGGGCACCGCCAGCGCATGCGCGACAAGCTGGTGCATCGCGGCCCCGATGCCCTGGCAGACTACGAGCTGCTGGAGATGCTGCTCTACGCCGCCATCCGCATGGGGGACACCAAGCCGCTCGCCAAGCAGCTGATCAACCGGCACGGCTCCTTCGCCAAGGTGCTGTCGGCGCGGGCCGACGTGCTGGCGCGCGAGCCGCAGCTGGGGGTAAACGGCGCGGCCGCGCTGAAGCTGGTGCAGGCCTCCGCCCTGCGGCTGGTGCAGGCGGAGGTGATGGAGATGCCCGTGCTGTCCAACTGGGACGCGCTGATGGGCTACCTCACCGCCGCCCTCGCCCGCGAACGCACCGAGCAGTTCCGCGTCCTGTTCCTCGACCCGCGCAACCGGCTGATCGCCGACGAGGTGCTGCACCGCGGCACGGTGAACCACGCCCCCGTGTACCCGCGCGAGGTGCTGAAGCGCGCGCTGGAGCTGCACGCCACCGCGATGATCCTGGTGCACAACCACCCCAGCGGCGACCCCACCCCCAGCGAGGCCGACGTGGAGATGACCCGCCTGGTGGGCGACGCCGCGCGGGTGCTGGAGGTGGCGCTGCACGACCACGTCATCGTGGCGCAAGGTTCCTGGGCCAGCCTGCGCCAGCTGGGCTTCATGTGAGCCGCCCCGGCCGCCGCGCCCCCGGCAGCAGCGCGTAGGCCGGCGCATACCCGTCCATCGCCGCGAAGCGGTCGCGCCACGCCATCACCCGCGGGAAGCGCACGTGCTCCAGCGGCCATTCCGCCAGGGGGTAGTGCAGGTAGCCCTGCATGGAGACGTCGGCGATGCACGGCGCCGCGCCCAGCAGGAAGGGGCGGCCGTCGAGCTGCGCCTCCACCACCGCGAAGGCCGCCTCCACGCGCGCGCGGAAGAAGGCCACCACGGCGGGGTCCGGCGCGTCCGCCCAGCCCAGCAGGAAGCGCCAGGTGGCGAGGTATGAGGTGAACTTGTGGTTGTCGAACAGCAGCCAGCGCAGCACCTCCTCCTCCTCCCCGCCGAAGCGGCCGAAGTGGCGCGCGAGGTGCGTGAGGATGACGCCCGATTGCGTCAGGCGGCGCGCGCCGTGCCCCAGCACCGGCACCTCGCCCATCACCGACACGCGTCCGCGCCATTCCGGCGTGCGCGTCTCGCCGTTGAAGTAGTCCACCCATTGCGCGGACCAGTCCGCGCCGCACAGCGCCAGCATCAGCGCGGCCTTGTAGCAGCCGCCGGATTCGGGGAAGCAGTGCAGGTGGAACTCGCTCACCGGGACATCCTTTCGCGCATCCTGTGGCAGGATGACGCGGTGCTGGTGCTGGACAAGCCCCCGGGCCTGCCGGTGCATGCGGGCCCGCGCGGCGGGCCGTCGCTGGAGGATTGGGGCGAGGCGCTGCGCCAGGGCCGCCGCCACCTCCCCCAGCCGGCGCACCGGCTGGACCAGGACACGGCGGGCTGCCTGGCCTTCGGCCGCACGAAGCCGGCGATGGCGGCGCTCGGGCGCCTCTTCGCCGAGGGGCGGGCGGAGAAGACCTACTGGGCCGTCACGCGCGGCACCCTGCCCGATGCCGGCGCCTGCGAGGCGCCCTTGCTGAAGCGCAGCACGAAGGCGCGCGGCTGGTGGATGGCGGTGGACGCCGCGGGCCAGCCGGCGCGCACCGAATGGCGGGTGATCGGGCGCGGTGGCGGGTTCACCGCGGTGGCGCTGCGGCCGCGCACCGGGCGCACGCACCAGCTGCGCGTCCACCTGGCGCATCTGGGCGCGCCGATCCTGGGCGATGCGATGTATGGCGGCGGCGCGGGCGCGCTGCACCTGCTGGCCCGCGCGCTGCGCCTGCCGCTGGAAAGCGGCGCGGTGGCCGCCGAGGCGCCGGTGCCGGGGCACATGCGGGAGGCGCTGCGCGCATGCGGCGTGTCCTGATCCTGGCCTTCGCGCCGCTGCTGATGGCGCAGGGGCTTCCCCGCCCGCGCTGCGACTTCGCCGCCGCCATGGCCGCGCTGGACGCCGCCGACGCCGCCGCGCGCCTGCCGCTGACGGGGCTGACCCAGGCGCGGGAGGCTGGCGCCACCCTGGGCGCCGCCATCGCGGATGTGGCGGGGCGTCTCGCCGGCTGCGGCTGCCGCGAGCTGGCGGCGCGGGCGACGGAAGCGATGGAGGCCGCGGCACCCATGGAATCCGCCGCCTCCGCCACCACCGCGCTGCGGGCGCAGGAGGCGGCGCGCTTCCGCCTGTCCCTGGTGCGGGAGGGGCTGGGCCGTCAGGGCTGCCGGTGAAGGCGGGGGATGAGGGCGAACACCGCATAGGCGGCCAGCGTCGCCATGCCCGGCGGCGCGAGGAACCCCGCCAGCCATTCGCGCAGCCCCCAGCCGCGCAGCGCCATGCCGGTGAGGAACTCCAGCCCCAGCAGCATGGCCAGCGCCAGCAGCCCCATCCGTAGCCGCGGCGCACCGGGCGGCACGCGCAGGCGGTGCAGCACCCAGCCGGCCGCCAGGAAGGACCAGCCCAGCATCAGCGGCAGCTCGGCCAGGGTGGCGAGGAGGGGGCCGATGCGCGGCGCCAGCACGAACTCGCGCAGCGGCCCCAGCACGAAGCCGGCGGCGAAGACCAGCGCGACGTAGAAGGCCGCCGCCCTCATCGCACCCGCAGCTCGGTGCGGGCGGCCGCGCCCTCGCGGTCCAGCACGGTGATGCGGTAGAGGCCGGGGCCGGGCGGCGTCCAGCCCGCCTCGCGCCGCGCCGGGTCGCTGGGGATGGGCGCGCCATCCACCAGGAAGGCCAGGGGCCGCTGCCCGCCGCCGGCGCGGATCACCAGCCGCCCGGCCTCCGGCAGCAGGGCGCCGGGGGGCGGGAACAGCAGGCGCAGCGCATCCGTGCCGCCGCCCGCTGCCGCCGTGACGCGTGCGGGGAGCGGGGAGCGGGGCGCGGCGGGCAGGCGCTCGAAGGCCGCGGCCAGCAGGGGCAGGGCCAGCCGCGCCCCGGTGGCGCCGGGCATCGGCGTGCCGTCCGGCCGGCCGACCCAGATTCCCACGGCGTGGCGCCGGTCCACCCCCACCGCCCAGGCGTCGCGCCCGCCCCAGGAAGTGCCGGTCTTCCACGCCACCCCCGCCGGGCCGGGCCAAGGCTGCACCAGCACGGCCAGGGCGGTCTCGGCGGCGCGGCGCTCCACCACCTGCGGCAGCCGGGCGTAGAGCGTCACCAGCTCGCGCAGCGTCACCCCCGCGCCGCCGAGCGCCAGCGGCAGGGCGGGGGCGGCGCCGGGCGGCAGGCGGGGGGGTGCGCCGGCCGCCTTCATGGCCGCGGCCATCCGCAGCGGGCCGACCGCCTCCAGGATCGCCACGGCGGGCGCGTTCAGGCTCTGGCGCAGCGCGTCGGCGACGGACAGGCGGCCGGCAAAGGCGCGGTCGTAATTCTCCGGCGCGTAGTCGCCGAAGCGGCGCGGCAGGTCGTCCAGCGGGGTGCCGGGGCCGAACAGCCCGGCCTCGAAGCCCAGCGCATAGACCAGCGGCTTCAGCGCGGAACCGGGCGAGCGCACGGCGCGCGAAAGGTCCAGGTGGCCGGCGCGGAAGGGGTTGGGCCAGTCGCCGCCCACCAGGGCGCGCCACTCGCCCGTGGCGATGTCCTGCACGGCGATGGCGAGCGACACGCGCTCGGGCAGGCCGGCCAGCGCCCCGGCGGCCAGGCGGTTCATGGCGCGCTGGAGGTCGAGGTCGAGCGTTGCCACCGCGGTCAGCGGCGCGTGGCGGGGCAGGGGGTGGCGGTGCGCCGGGATGGCGCCGGCTTCCGCCGCGGTGGCGATGCCCGGCGCGCGGTGGCGCAGCAGGGCGTCGCGGGCGCGCAGGGCGGCGTCGGGGTGGCGGTCGGGCCGGGTGCGCTCGGGGTTGCGGGCCAGCGCCACCAGCAGCGCGGTTTCCCCGGCGTCCAGCGCGTGCAGCGGGCGGCCGAACCAGGCGAGCGCGCCGGCGCGCAGCCCCTGGAGGTTGCCGCCCTGCGGGGCCAGCGTCAGCCAGGCCTGGAGCACGCCGTCGCGGCCCAGGCGGCGCTGGAGCTGGAGGGCGCGCAGGGCCTCGATGGCCTTGGCGCGCACCGTGCGCGGGCGCGGGTGCAGCAGGCGCGCCACCTGCATGGCGAGGGTGGAGCCGCCGGAGACGACGCGGCCGTGGCGCGCCCATTGGGCGGCGGCGCGGGCGATGGCCAGCGGGTCCACGCCGGGATGCCAGGCGAAGCGCGCATCCTCGGCGGCGAGGAGCTGCGCGATCAGGTGCGGGGGTGCGTCCTGCGGCGTGGTCCGCAGCCGCCATGCGCCACCGGGGATGGGCGAGGCGTGCAGCAGCCGCCCGTCGCGGGCCGGGACTTCCTGCGAGACGCGGTCCAGGGCCGACAGGTCGGGCGGGAAGGCGTGGTCGAGCGCCCAGGCCGCCGCGAGGGCCAGTATGGGCAGGATGAGAAGGGCGCGGCGCGGCACGAAAAACACCCTACCCGATCGGCGCCGCCGGGGGCATATCGGCGGCATGCCCGACGCCCTTCCCCCCCTCGGCCCCGACCCCGATTTCCGTGACCTGCTGGCGCAGCGCCCGGCCCTCGCCATGGACCCGCTGGCCGGGTTGATGGTGGAGGAAGTGCCGCTGGCGCGCATCGCCCAGGCGGTGGGCACCCCCACCTGGGTGTATTCCGCCGCCACGCTGGAACGCCGGGCCGACGCGCTGACGGGTGCGCTGCGCGATGCCGGCCTCCGGGCCAGCGTGCATTTCGCCACGAAGGCCAACCCCAACATCGCGGTGGTGAACCTGCTGGCCGGCCGCGGCCTGGGCGCCGACGTGGTGAGCGAGGGCGAGCTGCGCGCCGCCCGCGCCGCCCGCGTGCCCGCCGCGCGCATCGTGTTCAGCGGCGTCGGCAAGACGGAGCGCGAGATGCGCCTGGCCATCGCCGAGGACATCATGCAGCTCAACATCGAGAGCGCGGAGGAGGCGGAGATGCTCTCCGCGCTCGCCGCCTCGCTGGGCCGCACCGTGCGCGTCGCCCTGCGGGTGAACCCGGACGTGGATGCGCGCACCCACGCCAAGATCACCACCGGGCTGACGGAGAACAAGTTCGGCGTGCCCATCGCGCTGGCCCCCGCGCTGTATGCCCGGCTGGCCGCCATGCCGGGGCTGGAGGTGGTAGGGCTGGCCACGCATATCGGTTCGCAGATCACCCGCGGCGTTTCCTCCTACGCCGCCGCCTATGCCCGCCTGGGCGAGCTGGTGCGCGAGCTGCGCGCGGCCGGGCATGCGGTGCGCCGGGTGGATTGCGGCGGGGGCCTGGGCATCCCCTACCGCGACGAGCAGCCGGCCTCCCCCGCCGCGCTGGCCGGCGCCATCAAGGCCGGGCTGGGCGATGCGGGGGTAGAGCTGATGCTGGAACCCGGCCGCTGGATCTGCGGCCCCGCCGGCGTGCTGCTGGCGCGCGTCATCATCGAGAAGCAGAGCGTGGGCCGGCGCTTCGTGATCCTGGACGCGGCGATGAACGACCTGCTGCGCCCGGCCATGTACGAGGCGTGGCACGGCATCATCCCCGTCTCGCCGGTGGCCTTCACCGCGCCGCGCAGCCCGGCGGACGTGGTGGGGCCGGTCTGCGAATCCTCCGACACCTTCGCCAAGGGACGGGAACTTCCGCCCCTGCCGGCGCATTCCCTCGTGGCGTTCCTCGACGCCGGGGCCTACGGTGCCAGCATGAGCAGCACCTACAACGCCCGGCCGCTCGCCGCGGAGGTGATGGTGAAGGGCACCGACTGGTCCGTGATCCGCGACCGCCAGGACTACCCAGCGTTGCTGGCGGGGCAGCGGCTGCCGTCATGGAGCGCTGCACCTTCGGAGGTGGCTTGAGCGGCCGCCAGCAACGCCGTGATTTTTCGTGCCCTCAAGCGCCGGGCGCGCTCATCCGCGCGCTTGGCTTGCGCCGCGCCGCTGGTGCGCCGGCGGCACGCCTGCATGGGCGGCGCCGGCCGCCGTGCGGCCGGACTCCCATGGGGCGCGCTGATCCTGGCTGGCCGCGCGAGTTGGGCGGTTGGCCTGCGCTGACCGCGCTACCCGTCCCAACCGGGGCCGCCCATGACGCCTGACCTGCGCCGCAAGCGCGCGCTCGCCCGCGCCGCCATCACCTGGGAGGGCGCCTGGCGCGCCGCCTGGCCGGCGCTGTCCGTCCTCGCGCTGTTCCTCGCCTTCGCCTGGCTCGGCCTGCCCGCGCTGCTGCGCCCCTGGGCGCACCTGCTGGCGCTGCTGGGCTTCGCCGCCGCGCTCCTCTTCGCCATCCGCCACGGCGCGCGCGAGTGGCTGCGCCCCGACGATTCCATGGCCGACCGCCGGCTGGAGGCCGCCACCGGCCTGCGCCACCGCCCGCTGGCCGCCCTCCAGGACAGCGCGGCCGGGGGCGACCCCGGCCTCTGGGCGCTGCACCAGGCGCGGATGCGCGCGCTGCTGTCCCGGCTGCGCGTCGGCGCGCCGCGCCCCGGGCTGGTGGCGCGGGACCGGCTGGCGCTGCGTGCCGGCGCCGGGCTGCTGGCCCTGGTCGCGCTCGGCGTGGCGGGGCGCGACGCGCCGGCCCTGCTGGAACGCGCGCTGCTGCCGCGCCTCGCCGCGCCCGTCGCCGCCGCCCCGGCACTGCGGGTGGAGGCCTGGGTCACGCCGCCCGCCTATACCGGCGCGCCCCCGGTCTTCCTGCCCGCCACCGGCGGCGCGGCCACCGTGCCCGCCGGCTCCAAGCTGCAACTCGCCGTGTCCAACGCGGCCGACCCCGCCGCCACCGGCCTCACCCTGGCCCCGCTGGGCGGCGGCGGCCATGCGGGCGAGGCCACGCTGACAGAGGGCACCCGCGTCACCCTTTCCGATGGCGGGCGCGAGGTCGCCGCCTGGGCGCTGGCCGTGCAGGCCGACGCGCCGCCCGTCGCCCGTTTTCCCGAGCCTCCCGGCCGCGCCCCGCGGGGCCTGGGGCTGCGCCTGCCCTGGCAGGTGGAGGATGACTGGGGCGTCCATGCCCTGCGCGCCGAGATCCGCCTCGCCGCCCGGCCCGAGGCGCCGCCCATCACCCTGGACGTGGCGCTGCCCGCCGCCGCGCCGCGCCAGGCGCGCGGGCTGATGCCGGCGGAACTGGCCGCCCATCCCTGGGCCGGGCTGGCCGTGGTCGCCACCCTGCGCGCCCGCGACGGCGCGGGGCAGGAGGGCGCGTCGGAGGAGGCGCGCTTCGACCTGCCCGAGCGCTCCTTCACCCACCCGGTGGCGCGCGACCTGATCGCGGTCCGCAAGGGCCTGTCGCTGAACCCCCTCGAGCGCATCCCCGCCGCCCGCGCCCTGGACGCCATCCTGGCCGCGCCCGAGCGCTTCGAGCAGGACATGGCCACCCAGCTTTCCGTCCGCACCGCCCGCACGCAGCTGCAGCGCGACCGCCGCGCCGAGGCGGTGCCGGAGGTGCAGGAATTGCTGTGGGAAGCCGCGCTGGCGCTGGAGGAAGGCCGCGACGAGCGCACCGCCCGCGCGCTCGCCGAAGCCCAGCAGCAGCTGCGCGAGGCGCTGAACGAGGCCGAGCGCACCCCCCAGGACCAGGCGGCGCGCGAGGAGCTGCAACGCCGCGTGGAGCAGCTGCGCGAGGCGATCCGCCGCCACCTGGAGGCCCTGGCCGAGCGCCTGCAGCGCGAGAACGCCGAGGCGCTGCCCTACGACCCGCAGCAGCGCATGACCGACCAGCGCGACATCGAGCGCCGCACCCGCCGCATGGAGGAGGCCGCCCGCCAGGGCCGCACGGAGGATGCGCGGCGTGAGCTGGCCGAGCTGGAGGAGATGCTGCGCGCCCTGCAGGAAGGCCGCGTGGCGCGCGGCGAGCCCCCCGAACGCCAGCAGCAGCGCCAGCGGGGCCAGCAGCAGATGGGCGCCGTGCAGGACCTGCTGCGCCGCCAGGGCGAGCAGCTGGACAGCGGCGAGCGCCGCGCCCAGGGCGAGGAACAGCGCCGCCGGGACGCCCGCCGCAACCAGCCCCCCCCCGCCGACCCCCAGGCGGAGCAGCAGCGCCAGGCCGAGGCCCGCCAGCAGCGCGCCCTGCGCCGCGCCCTGGGCGAGCTGATGCAGCAGCATGGCGACCTGACCGGCGAGGTGCCCGAGGGGCTGGGCCAGGCCGACCAGGCGATGCGCGACGCGCAGGAAGCCCTCGGCCAGGGCCGCGACGCCCGCCCCTCGCAGCAGGAGGCGATGCGCCGGTTGCAGGAGGCCGGCCGCCAGATGCAGCAGGCCATGCAGCGCCAGATGGGCCGTGGCCAGCAGGGCGAGGGCGAGCCGGGCGAGGACATGGCCGGCGACCCCGAGGGCGGCGAGGGCGAGGGCGAGGAGCAGCAGCTGGGCGAGGGCCGCGACCCGCTGGGCCGCCGCGGCCGCGAGACGGCGGGCCAGGCCGAGAACGGCTCCGACACGCGCGTGCCGGAGGAGGCGGAACTGCTGCGGACGCGCCGCTTGCAGGAGGAATTGCGGAAGCGCGCCGGCGAGCGCGGGCGCGCGGCGGAGGAGCTGGACTACATAGACCGGCTGCTACGGCGCTTTTAGCGAAGGCCAGGCCCGCTTGCCGTGCAGCACGGCCAGCACGTGGACCTCCCGGCCCATCACCCGATAGGGGATGACGAAGGGCGTTCGCGGCACGACCAGCTCGCGCGTGCCGGGCACCCTGCCTGTGCGCCCACGCTCCGGGAACTGCCGCAGGCCTTCCACGGCGTCCCGGATGCGGGCTGCGGTGACAGGCGGGTGTAGCGGAGGATCACGTCCAGCGGGCGAAGGCGGCGGCCACGTCCTCGTCGCTGGCGAAGGCTCCGGCATCCGCCTCGCGCAGCCCCGCTTCGATATGGGTGATCTGCCAGCGATGGATGGCCAGGTAGGCGTCTATGGCCTCGTTGACGAGGTAGCTGCGGTCGCGGTCGGTCGCGCCGGCCAGCGCGTCAAGCGCCGCCCGCTTCTCGGCATCTATCCGCACCGTGATCGCGTCCCTTGCCATGTGACCCAGCCTCTGCCCGCGGCGTATCCTATCGTATTACGACGTGGTCGCAACGGCGTTGCCCGTGATCCGTCCCTACCCTGCCACCGCCCGCATCAGCACCCCGGCCACCTCGGCGCCCTTCTCCGTCCGCAATGCCGCGTCTTCCTGCGCCGTCACCCGCAGCCCCGCGGCCTCGGCCAGCGCCGCGGCGTGGGCGGGGTCGTGGCGGAAGCGCATTCCCTCGTGCAGCGTCACCGGGGCCTCGCCGCGCTCCAGGCTCCAGGCCGCCACGCCCCCCGGCTTCAGCGCCATGCGGATGGCGGCGAAGGCGGGCTGGAGGTCGCCCAGGTAGTTCAGCACGTCGGCCGCCGCCACCGCGTCGAAGGCGCCCGCGCGCTTCGGCAGGAACTCCAGCAGGTCGCCCTCGTGCAGCGCGTCGTAGCGGCCGGTGGCGCGCGCCTTCGCCAGCATGCGGGGCGAGAGGTCCAGCCCCTCCAGCCGCACCGCCGCCGGGCGCAGCGCCGTCCCCGAAAGGCCGGTGCCGCAGCCCAGGTCCAGCACGCGCGCGAAGGGGCCGGGGCCCAGCAGCGCCGCCAGCAGGGCGGGGGTGCGATAGGCCAGCGCGCCTTGCAGCTCGGCGTCGAAGCGCGGCGCGAAGGCGTCGAACAGCGCGCGCACGTAGCCGGCGGGGGCGCGGTCGGGCGTGGCGCCCTCGCCGAGTGCGGCCAGCAGGAAGCGCGCCTGCTCGGCCAGCGGGCCGGAGACGCGGGCGGCGGCGGCGCGGGCTTCGGCCGCCTCGCCCGCTTCCTTCGCGGCATGGGCCAGAGACAGGAACATCTCGGGCGCGGGCAGGCGGCGCGCGGCCTCGCGCAGCGGCGGCAGGGCCTCGGCGGCGCGGCCGGCCGCCGTTAGCGCCTGGCCGTAGTTGCGGAGCGACACGACGTCGTCCGGGCGCAGGGCCAAAGTGCGTTCCAGCACGGGCAGCGCCTCGCCCAGCCGCCCGGCCTCGGCGAGCGCCGCGCCGTGGTTGGCGAGGAAGATCGGGCTGTCCGGCGCCGCCGCCACCGCGCGCGCGGCCAAGTCCAGCGCCGTGTCCAGCTCGCCGCGCTGGCGGGCGGCGACGCCCAGCAGGTTCAGCGCGTCCGGGTGGTGCGGGGTGATCCTCAGCGCGCGGCGGTAATGGCTCTCGGCGCCGTCCAGGTCGCCGGAGCGGTGGCGCTCGGCGCCGCGGCGGATGAGGTCTTCGGCGGTGATCGTCATGGCCCGGCCGGTATGGCGGGCGGAACCGGTTGACGCCAGGGGGAGGGGGGGCGATAGGCCGCGAAACGCCATCACACAACGGACATCGCCCATGTCGCTCGCCTTCGTGTTCCCCGGCCAGGGCTCCCAGGCGCCCGGCATGGGCCGGGACCTCGCCGACGCATTCCCCGTCGCGCGCGAGACGTTCCAGGAGGTGGACGACGCGCTGAGGCAGAAGCTGTCCCGCCTGATGTTCGAGGGGCCGGCGGAGGAGCTGACGCTGACCGCCAACGCCCAGCCGGCGCTGATGGCGGTGAGCGTCGCCGTGATCCGCGTGCTGGCGAAGGAGGGCGGGTTCGAGCTGGGGCGCCAGGTGTCGCTGGTGGCCGGGCATTCCCTGGGCGAATACAGCGCGCTGACCGCGGCCGGCACCTTCGACCTGCCGACCGCCGCGCGCCTGCTGCGCCTGCGCGGCGAGGCGATGCAGGCTGCCGTCCCGCCCGGCGAAGGCGCCATGGCCGCGCTGCTGGGCGCGGAGGCCGAGCAGGCGCGCGCCATCTGCGAGGCGGCGGCCCAGGGCGAGGTGGTGCAGGTCGCCAACGACAATGGCGGCGGGCAGGTGGTGGTGAGCGGCGCCAAGGCCGCGGTGGAGCGCGCCATCGAGGGTGCCAAGGCCGCGGGGGTGAAGCGCGCCATGCTGCTGCCCGTCTCCGCCCCCTTCCACTGCGCGATGATGGCGCCCGCCGCGGATGCCATGCGCGCGGCGCTGGAGAAGGCGGCGATGGCCACGCCGGCCGTGCCGGTGGTGGCCAACGTCACCGCCGCCCCCGTCAGCGACCCGGACGCGATCCGCGACCTGCTGGTGCGCCAGGTGACCGGCACGGTGCGCTGGCGCGAATGCGTGGCCGCGATGGTCGCCGCCGGCTGCACCCGCTTCGCCGAGATCGGCGCCGGCAAGGTGCTGTCCGGCCTGATGAAGCGCAACGCGCCCGAGGCCCAGGCCCTGACCGTCGGCACGCCGGCGGAGGTCGAGGCCTTCCTGAAGTCGCTGTGATGGAGCCGCACGTCACGCTGTCCGAACTGGATGACGAGCCCGCGGCGCAGGCGGCGCGCGAGGGGCTGACGGCGTTCAACGCGCCCTTCGTGGGTCCGCACGGCTACAAGCCGCTGGCCCTGGTGGTACGGCGCGAGGAGGGGGGCGAGCCGGTCGGCGGCGCCTTCGGCTGGTGCTACGGCGCCTGGCTGTTCCTGCACTACCTGTTCCTGCCCGAGGATATGCGCGGCGGCGGCCTGGGTGCCAGGCTGCTGGCGCGGTTGGAGGATGAGGCGAAGGCGCGCGGCTGCATCGGCGCGCACCTGGACACCTTCTCCTTCCAGGCGCGGCCCTTCTACGAGGCGCAGGGCTACCGCGTGCTGGGCACCATCACCGACCAGCCGCCGGGCCATGCGCGGCACTTCCTGTTCAAGCGGTTTTCCTGAGGACCACACGGCCCATGTTCGACCTGTCCAACAAGATCGCGCTGGTGACCGGCGCCTCCTCCGGCATCGGCGTCGCCATCGCGCAGGCGCTGCACGCGCAGGGCGCGCATGTCGTGCTGACCGGGCGGCGCGAGGCGGAGCTGGACGCCGTGGCCGGTGCGCTGGGCGAACGCGCCACGGTGCAGGTGGCCGACCTGGCCGACCCCGCCGCGCCGGCGGCGCTGGTGGAGGCGGTGGAGGCCGCGCATGGCCGCCTCGACATCCTGGTGAACAACGCCGGCTTCACCCGTGACATGCTGGCGCTCCGCATGGGCGACGAGGACTGGAACGCGGTGCTGGAGGTGGACCTGAACGCCCCCTTCCGCCTGGCGCGGGCCGCGCTGCGCGGCATGATGAAGCGCCGCGCGGGGCGGATCGTGAGCATCGCCTCCATCGTCGGCGTCACCGGCAATGCGGGGCAGGCGAACTACGCCGCCGCGAAGGCCGGGCTGATCGGCATGAGCAAGGCGCTGGCGCAGGAGGTGGCGCCGCGCGGCGTGACGGTGAACGTGGTGGCGCCCGGCTTCATCGCGACCCCGATGACCGACAAGCTGAACGAGGCGCAGAAGACGACGCTGATGTCGCGCATCCCGCTGGCGCGGATGGGCGAGGGGAAGGACGTGGCGGCCGCCGTGGCCTACCTCGCCAGCGACGAGGCGGCGTGGGTGACGGGCACGACCGTGCACGTCAATGGCGGGATGCTGATGGTGTAGCCCCACCACGTCGCTGCGCGACGCGGCGGGGACCCCGTTGGCAGGTGCGTGGGTGCCGGCTGCGGGATTCGCCTTGCGTGCGGCCGCGCGGCTTCGCGCGCGCCGGGCCGGCGTCATCCTGCGCGGCCGTCTCCGCGCCAGGGCGAAGCCCCGGCGCGACCGGATGGTGCAGGGCGCGCTGGCGGCACAGGCCCGCGGTGCTACCAGCGGGCGCAACTCCGCAGGATCAGTGCCCGACTCCAGAGGCGCAACGGCGAAGCCGAGCGCCGGCCAGGCGCCGCACCCGTCCAGGACCGGAACCGCCCACGCGGAATGCGCGCGCACGGCGCGCGCCGGCCCCCTTCAGGGGGCCGAAGCCAAGCGGCCGGAGGCCGCGCCCGGCGTAGCAGGTCGCCGCAGGCGGCCTGGGGTGAGGGCGCGGAAAATCAGCGATCCGGGCCTCCGGCTCAGATCGCGATCCGCACCCCGAGCTCCACCACGCGGTCGGAGGGGATGCGGAAGAACTCGGTCGCCGGCAGCGAGTTGCGGCTCATGATGGTGTAGAGCCACTGCTGCCAGCCGGCCATCTTCGGCACGGCCGCCGCCACGATCGTCTCGCGCCCCAGGAAGTAGCTCGCCAGCATCGGCTCGTAGGCGATGAGGCCGGCCGCGTTCAGCCGCTCCAGCTCGCGCGGGATGTCGGGGCTTTCCTGGAAGCCGTAGCGCAGGATGACGCGGCGGATGTTGTCCGCCAGCTCCTGCACCTCGGCCCGGCGCTCGGCGCCCACGGCGGGGATGTCCTCGTTCAGCACGGTGACGAACAGCACGCGCTCGTGCAGCACCTTGTTGTGCTTGAGGTTGTGCAGCAGCGCGCCGGGCAGGTAGTCCGCCTGGCCGGTCATGAACACCGCGATGCCCGGCACGCGCGTGGTGCGCGACTGCGGCAGGCGCGCCAGGAAGGAACGCAGCGGCAGCCCGTCGGCGCGGATGCGCGCGAACAGCAGCTGGCGCCCGCGGTACCACACGTACATCAGCGCGAAGGTCACGGCGCCGATGAGGATGGGGACATAGCCGCCCTCGGGGATCTTCAGCGCAGTGGCGATGAAGTAGGACAGGTCGAGCAGCAGCAGCGGCACGAAGACCAGCAGCAGCTTCGCCCAGCCCCAGCGGAACTGGCGGCGGAACACCACGAAGGCCAGCAGCGTGGTGCACAGGAAGGTGCCGGTGACGGCGAGGCCATAGGCCGCGGCCAGCGCCTCGGAGGTGCGGAACTCCAGCACCAGGATCACTACGCCGATCAGCAGCGCGGTGTTCACCTGGGGCATGTAGATCTGCCCCTCCTCGGTGGCCGAGGTGTGGCGCACCTCCAGCCGCGGCGAGAAGCCCATCTGCACGCATTGCCGCGCGATGGAGAAGGCGCCCGAGATCATGGCCTGGGAGGCGATGATCGTCGCCGCGGTGGCCAGGATGACCAGGAAGGGCCGGAACCATTCGGGCGAGAGCAGGAAGAACGGGTTCTCGATCGCCGAGGGGTCGCGCAGCAGCAGCGCGCCCTGGCCCATGTAGTTCAGCGCCAACGCGGGCAGCACGAAGGCCACCCAGGCGAGCTGGATGGGCTTGCGGCCGAAATGCCCCATGTCGGCGTACAGCGCCTCCGCCCCCGTCACCGCCAGCACGACGGAGCCCATCGCGATGAAGGCGGCCAGGTGGTAGTGCAGGCAGAAGTTGACGGCGTACCAGGGCGAGACGGCGGCGAAGACCGCCGGGTAGCGCAGCGCCTCCACCAGCCCCAGCACGGCCAGCACGCCGAACCACAGCGCGCAGACCGGGCCGAAGAAGGCGCCCATCGCCCCGGTGCCGCGGTACTGCACCAGGAACAGCGCCAGCAGCACGCCCAGCGTGATGGGGATGATCGCCGCCTCCAGCCCCGGCTCGATCACCTTCAGCCCCTCGACGGCGGAAAGCACCGAGATGGCGGGCGTGATCATGCCGTCGCCGAGGAACAGCGCCGCGCCCGCGATGCCGATGAGGGCGATCACCAGCCGCCCGCGCGCGGTTTCCGCCGTGCGCTGGGCCAGCGCCATCAGCGCCATGATGCCGCCCTCGCCCCGGTTGTCGGCGCGCATGATGAACAGCACGTACTTCACCGTGACGGTCAGCATCAGCGACCAGAAGATGAGGGAGATGATCCCCAGCACCTCCCAGTCGGCGATGCCGCCCTCGTCGAAGTGCAGCAGGGCGGATTTCAGGGCGTAGAGCGGCGAGGTGCCGATGTCGCCGTAGACGACGCCCAGCACGCCCAGCAGGGCGGCGGCGGTGATCTTGCGGTCTGGGGTGGCGGACAAGGGGCGCCTCGGGCAGGGGGGAAGGCGCGAGGGGTTAGTCCCGCGCCCGCGCCGCTTCTAGCAGCGCGCGGCGCGGGGCAGGGTTGCGTTCGGTCAATGTCCGCGCAGGATCTGCGACAGGAAGAGCTGGAGGCGGTCGGTCTGCGGGTTCTCGAAGATCGCCTGCGGCACGCCCTGCTCGACGATCTCGCCGCGGTCCATGAACACCACGCGGTCGGCCACCTGGCGGGCGAAGCCCATCTCGTGCGTCACGCAGATCATGGTCATGCCGGTGCCGGCCAGCATCACCATGGTGTCCAGCACCTCCTTGATCATCTCGGGGTCGAGCGCGCTGGTCGGCTCGTCGAACAGCATGATCTTGGGCTGCATGCACAGGGCGCGCGCGATGGCCACGCGCTGCTGCTGCCCGCCCGAGAGCTGGCCGGGGTACTTGGCCGCCTGCTCGGGGATGCGCACGCGGGTGAGGTACTCCATCGCCAGCTCCTCGGCCTGGCGCTTGGGCATCTTGCGGACCCAGATGGGGGCCAGCGTGCAGTTCTCCAGGATGGTGAGGTGGGGGAACAGGTTGAAGGACTGGAACACCATGCCGACCTCGCGGCGGATGGCGTCCAGCGCCTTCAGGTCGTCGGACAGCTCGATGCCGTCCACGACGATGCGCCCCTCCTGGTGCTCCTCCAGCCGGTTGATGCAGCGGATCAGCGTGGACTTGCCGGAGCCCGAGGGGCCGCAGACCACCACCCGCTCGCCGAGTGCGACGTCGAGCGTGACGTCGCGCAGCACGTGGAGCGAGCCGAACCACTTGTTGACCTTCTGGAGCGAGATGGCCGGCGGCGCGTCGGCGCGCACGGCGGAGGAGAGGGTTTCGGCGGCGGACATGGGTGTGTCTCTCCTCAGCGGTTGCGGTGCGCGTTGAACTCGCGCTCGAGTCCGGCGGAATACTTGGACATGGCGAAGCAGAACATGAAGTAGATCAGCGCCAGCGTGATGTAGACCTCCACGCCGAAGCCCTGCCACATCGGCTCGATGATCGCGGTCTTGCCCGCGGTCAGCAGGTCGAAGATGCCGATGATCAGCACCAGCGAGGTGTCCTTGAAGAAGCCGATGAAGGTGTTCACCAGC
>LNFM01010160.1_pt1 | contig 34730 bp, 30 predicted proteins | sample 596031 | NCBI WGS metagenome assembly LNFM01 (sample SAMN04254537, study PRJNA301005) | activated carbon metagenome | isolation source: dual media filters at the Ann Arbor, Michigan drinking water treatment plant | place: USA: Ann Arbor
CGCCGGTCCGAAGCCTACTGGGGGGAACATGCCGCCTGATGCCGCCACCGACGCCGATGCCCATTGCGAGGCGGCGGTGGCATCCCTGCGCAGCTTCTCTCTGCCGCCGACGCCCCAGAACTACGCCATCTGGTTCGAGTACCACGCCGGCCGGAACGACAAGCTGCGTCGCGCGCTGACCGTCGCGCTGACCAACCGCCGCAGCATCGACGGTTACATGATGGCGGAACTGCACGACCTGTTCTTCGCCGACACCGTCGACCGACGCGCGGCGCGCGAAGCCCACGCCACGCTGCGCGAAGCGGCCGGGCGCATCCTCGAGGCCGGCGTCGATGCCGAACGCTATGGCGAGACACTGAGCGAGGCCGCGGTCAGCATCGACGCCGACACCACCGGCCTCGCCGACATGATCGCGCGCCTGGCGGAGGAGACCACCGCGCTGTCGACCCGGTCCGCCGAACTTGGCCAGGCGCTGCGCTCCTCCGGGGACCGCATCGCCGAACTCGAGAAGAAGCTCGCCGCAGCGCATGACGCCGCACTGACCGATGCGCTGACGGCGCTGCCCAACCGCCGCGCCTTCGACTCCATGGTGCGCGAGCAGGCCGGCCTGGCGATGAACAGCGGCGAGTCGCTGTCGCTGCTGATGCTCGACATCGATCACTTCAAGCAGGTGAACGATGCCTGGGGTCATACGGTGGGCGACGCGGTGCTGCGCCTGGTGGCCGCCACGCTCGACCAGCATCGACCGCAAACCGCGCGGGTGGTGCGCTATGGCGGGGAGGAATTCGCCATGCTGCTGCCCGCCACCCCGCTGCACGAAGCCGCGGGCCATGCGGAACGATTGCGCGGCGCGCTGGCAGCGCGGCGGATCAGCCTGCGCGCGAATGCGGCGCCGATCGGCAACGTCACCGTCTCGGTCGGTGCGGCGCGCTACGAACCCGCCGAGCCGATCGGCGCCTGGATCGAACGTGCCGACGCCGCGCTGTACCGCGCCAAGCGGGAGGGGCGGAACCGCGTGGTGGTCGAGGAAGGCGTCACGACCGCCTGAAGGGTCACAGGCTGATGCCGCGCGCCGCCAGGGCCTTCAGGAAGTTTGGCTCCGGGTTGGGCAGCGGCGGCAGGTCCCACGATCCCGTCCCGATCGGGCGGATGTCGCGATCCACCGGCACTTCCACCAGGTAGGGGCGGTTCGCCTTGATGGCGGTCTGGATGGCGTCCTCGACCTCCCCGGCATGCGTCACGCGATGGGCGGGCACGCCGTAGGACTTCGCCATCATCGCGAAGTCGGGGCTGTAGAGCTCTCCCGAGCGCTGCAGTTCGAAGGCGGTGGCGAGTTCGCGGCCGCCGAACATGCCGTGCTGGATGTCGCGGATCGAACAGAAGCCGTTGTTGTTCCATACCACCCAGACCACGGGGATGTCGTATTCGACGGCGGTGGCAAGCGCATGCGGCGTCATCAGGAAGGACCCGTCGCCGACCACCGCCACGCAGGGGCGGTCGGGCGCGGCGAGTTTCGCGCCGAGGATGCCGGAGGTCGCGAAGCCCATCGCCGCGAAGCCCCAGGAATGGATCAGGTGGCGTGGGCGCAGCGTATCCATCAGCTGGATGATCCAGTTGTGGTGCACGCGCGTTCTCGGGGATGGCGCGCGAGAGCGCCTGCATCAGCCGTTCCGGGCGCAGCGGCATCTGGTCGGACTGCGCCAGGCCGCCCTGGTATTCGCGCCAGACGGCCCGGCCCTTCTCCAGCCTCGCAATCCAGGGCGCGATGGAGCGCCCCGCGTTCAGCCGCGGACGCGCGGCCTCGGTCAGGAATTCCAGGCTCGCCTTCGCGTCGCCCAGGATGCCGTATTCGGCCGGGTAGTTGCGGCCGATCTCGCTCGGGTCGATGTCGATCTGGATCAGGCGCGATGGCGGGATGGACAGCGTGTAGCCATCGAGCCAGGCGCTGGTCGCGCGGTCATCGAAGGAAAAGCCGATGGCGAGGATGACATCGGCGTTGCGCGTCGCGTCGTTCGCCGCATAGGCGCCGTTGCGCCCCGTCGCGCCGAAGGCCAGCGCGTGGCGATCCGGGATCGCGCCCTTGCCGTTCGGGCTGGTGACGACCGGGATGCCGGTGCGTTCCGCGAAGGCCAGCAGGGCATCGCAGGCGTGCCCGATGATGACCCCCTGCCCGGCGATGATGACGGGCTGCTTCGCGCCCAGCAGCAGGTCGAGCGCGGCCGAGAGTTCCGCCGGATTGCCCGGCGCGCCGTTGATCATGCGGCTTGGCGCGTCACTCGGCGTGTAGGATGTCTCCTCCACGAACACGTTCAGCGGCACATCGAGGTTCACCGGCCCCGGCCGCCCGGCCGTCAGCTGGTCCCAGGCCTGCGTGATCGCCAGCGGCACCATGTCGGCGCGTGTCGGCTGGAAGGACCGCTTCACATAGGGGCGCACCACCGAGGGGAAATCGCCCTGGAAATGCCGCCCCGTCTCCTGGAACGGCCCGCGGTTGAACTGCCCCGTCGGCACATTGCCGGTGATGGCAAGGAAGGCGCTGCTGTCCATCATCGCCGCAGCCAACGCCACCACCAGGTTCGCCGACCCCGGCCCGCACGACGTGAACGTCGCCACCGGCTCCCCGCGCACCTTGTAGTAGGCGTCGGCCATGTGGCCTGCGGTCTGCTCGTGATGCGTGGACACCGTGCGGATGCGGTTCTGCGCCTTGAAGGCCGCATCCATGAAGCCGGTGATGCCGTGCCCGCACAGGCCAAACAGGTAAGGCACCTTCCGGCGCACCAGGTGGTCCACGATGATGTCGGCGCCGTTCATCAGCGCTGCCTTGCTGCTGCCGTCCATGGTCTGCGTTTCCTCGGTGTTCGTGGGATCAGGCGGCCGCCATCGAGGGGCTGCCGAGCATGCGGGAGATGCGCGCGGCACTGGCCTTCACGCGCGGGATCAGCGCAGCGATGCGGTCGGCGTCCATGCGCGACGCCGGGGCGGAGATCGCCAGCGCCGCGGTGGGCCGGCCGGCACGGTCGGTGATCGGAGCCGCGAGGCAGCGCAGGCCGATCTCGATCTCCTCGGCATCCTGCGCGAAGCCATCGAGGCGGACGCGGTGCAGCGCCTCACGCAGGGTGCGCGCATCGCCGATGGTGTTCGCCGTGAAGCGCGGCAGGCCGTGCTGGGCGACGATGGCGTCGACCTCGGCATCGGGCAGATACGCCATCAGCACCTTGCCGAGCGCGCTGGCATGGGCGGGGCTTCGCTTGCCCACCGCGGAATGCATGCGCACCGCGTGGGTGCCGTCGACGATCTGCACGGTGACGACAACGCCCTCGTGCAGGATGCCGACATGCACCGTCTCCCCGGTGGTCTGCGCCAGGTCCTGCAGGGGCGGCAACGCCTGCCAGCGGAGCTGTTCGTTGCGCATCGCCGCAGCGCCGAGCGCCTGCAGGCGCAGGCCCAGCGCATAGCGACCTGTCGCCGCATCCTTCAACAGGTAGCCGAACCCTTCGAGCGTATGCAGCACGCGGAACACGGTCGCCTTGTTGTGCGACAGATGCGCGGCGAGGTCCGACAGCGTCCAGGAATCGCGCTCAGCGAAACAGTCCAGGACCTCGAGCCCGCGATGCAGGGAGGCGAGCAGGTAGGGGTCCTTCCCGCCGCGCGGGGGCTGTTCGTCGTGCATGGGGCCTCCTGGGTCACCCCGGCGCGGTGGACCGCTGGGCGAAACGCAGCGCCTCCGGTTCTACACTTGACGGCGCTTTCCGAAAAGGGTTTCGCTGGACGCAACGCGAAAGGCCGGCGGACGGCCAAATCGGGAGGATAATGGAATGAATCGCCTTCTAGCCGTCGTGGCAGCGCTGCTGCTTGCCTATGGCCTGCCGGCCCGCGCGCAGGAGTTTCCGGCCCGCACGATCAACATGATCGTGGTCTTCGCACCCGGCGGCGCGACCGACGTGCTGGCGCGCATCGTCGCCGAGCACATGACGCGCACGCTGGGGCGGTCCGTGGTGGTGGAGAACATCTCCGGCGCCGGCGGCACCATTGGCGGCGCCCGCGGCGCGCAGGCCGCGCCCGATGGCTACACCCTGACCGTAGGCAGCCTGGGCAGCCATTCCGCGGCACCGTCGATCTACCGCGCCATCGCCTATGATCCGCGCGAATTGCAGCCGATCGGGCTGATCGCCGGAACGCCGCTGTTCTTCGTGGTGCGCAACGGGCATCCGGCGCGCACGCTGCAGGACTTCCTCGCGATGGCGCGCGCCAATCCCGGCACCATCACCAACGGGCATGCCGGGATCGGCTCCACCAACCACCTCGCCTGCGCGCTGTTCCAGCACCTGGCGGGCGTGACCTTCAACAACATCCCCTATCGTGGGGAAGGCCCGGCGTTGAACGACGTGGTGGCGCAGACGGTGGACAGCGCCTGCCTGCTGGCACCCGCCGCGGTGCCGCAGATCGCCGGCGGCACGATGCGCGGCCTGCTGACCGGTGCGGCCACGCGCAATCCGAATGCGCAGGGCGTTCCCTCGGCGCCCGAGGCCGGGCTGCCGGACTACATCTTCCAGGGCTGGAACGCGGTGTTTGCCCCGCGCGGCACGCCGGCACCGGTGGTGGCGCGGCTCGACCAGGCGCTGCGCGCGGCCCTGGCGGACCCCGCCATCCTGCAGCGCATCGCGGCGCTGGGCTCCATCCCGGCCGCGCCCGAGGCCCAGGGGCCGGACGCGCTGGCGCGCCTGGTCCGCAGCGAGGTGGATCGCTGGGCGACCGTGGTGCGCGCCGCCGGCATCCAGCCGCAGTGACTACACGACGAGGTCGCTCGCCAAATGAAACAGGCAGTCCCCGCGCTTCGTGCGCGCGGGGATCCGCTTGCACATGACGATGCCGGCGGCCTTGAAGGCGATCTCGACCGGCGGCAACCACGGCGTCTCGGGAATGTGGATGCGCGCGGCGGGTGTGCCCGCCGTGACCATGTCGCCAAGGTCCACCAGCGGTTCGAAGATGCCGTTCTCCGGCGCGTAGACGTACATCTCGGGACCGCGGACATCGAGGAAGCGCGTCGGGGCCGGCGGTTCGACGAAGTGGTCCTGGCCAAGGATGCCAAGATACACGAGCAGGTTGCGCAATCCACGTTCCGCGATGGCGAGGCCCGAGACATTCACCGCACCGGCGCCGCCGAGTTCCGTGCCGAGGGAAATGCGCCCGCGCCGATCCGCCCCACTGCCAAGAGTCTGGTCGCCGCCCTGCCCCTGCGCGCCGCCCTGGATGTAGGTGTAGGGGGCGCCAAAGGCGCGCAGCGCCGCGAGCTGCTTCTGGTACAGCACCGGGTCTGCCGACTGCTTCGCCAGCGCTGTCGGGATGTAATTCAAGGATGATCCGCCGGAATGCAGGTCGATCACCAGGTCGGCCAGCGGGATGAGCTCGCTGTCGATGTAGTGCGCGATCTGCCGGGTGACGGTGCCGTCCGGATCGCCGGGGAAGATGCGGTTCATGTTGAGGTCGTCGATCGGCGACACACGCCGGCCCACCAGCGCGGCGGGATAGTTCGCCATCGGCATCATGATGACGCGGCCCTGTATGCGTTCGGGCGTGAGCCACTTGATCAGATTGGTGAGCGCGACCTGGCCTTCGTATTCGTCACCGTGATTGCCGGACGTGAACAGCGCGGTCGGGCCATCGCCGTTCTTCACCACCACGATCGGGATGGGCAGGAAGCCATAGGCGCTGTCATGCGTGGAATGGAACAGGCGGATGAAGCCGGTCTGCTTGCCGTCCCTGCCGAAATCGACTTCAGGGATCAAGCGCGACTTCCGGGGTTCGGGCATGGCGGTCCTCAGGAACTGATCAGGTGGCAGGCGACCTGGTGGCCGGGTGCGGGGTCGGTCAGCGCGGGCGCCCGTTCGCGGCAAACGGGCATCACATGGGGGCAGCGCGTATGGAAGCGGCACCCACTGGGCGGGTTCAGCGCCGAGGGAATGTCGCCCACGATCCGTTCGCGCTTGCCGCGCGAGCGCTGCGCCGGATGCTGCGCCGGCACCGCGGCGATCAGCGCGCGGGTATAGGGGTGCAAGGGCGCGGCGTAGATGGTGCGCTTGTCCGCAACCTCGACCACCTTGCCCAGGTACATCACCGCGACGCGGTCGGAGATGTGGCGCACCACGGACAGGTCGTGCGCGATGAACAGGTAGGTCAGGCCCATCTCCCGCTGGAGGTCCTGCAGCAGGTTGACGATCTGCGCCTGGACGGAGACGTCGAGCGCCGAGACCGCCTCGTCGCACACGATCAGCCGCGGATGCAGCACCAGCGCGCGCGCGATGCCGATGCGTTGGCGCTGGCCGCCGGAGAATTCATGCGGGAAGCGGTTGAGCGCGCGCGCCGGCAGGCCGACCTTCTCCAGCATCTGCGTCACCTGGCGGCGCGTCTCGGCGCCCGGCTTCGCACCGTGGATGAGAAGCGGCTCGGCGATGATGTCCTCGACCGACATGCGTGGATTGAGCGCGCCGTAGGGGTCCTGGAAGATGATCTGCATGGACCGGCGGAAACCGCGCATCTGCATGCGCTTGAGCGCGGTGATGTCGGTGCCGTCGAAGGTGATCCGGCCGGCGGTGGGTTCGATCAGCCGCAGCAACAGGCGGCCCAGGGTGGATTTCCCGCAGCCGGATTCGCCGACCAGGCCCAGCGTCTCCCCCGCATTGATGGCCAGCGCGACATCATCGACGGCGCGCAGCAGCGTCGGCTTGCGCAGGCCGAAGAAGCCGCCGCCGCCGACTTCGAAAGCCTTGGAAAGCCCTGTCGCGGTCACGAGCGGCGCGGTCATGCCGGCGCCAGTTCCTTCGCGCGGAAGCACGCGGCCTGGTGGTTGGGCTCAAGCTGTTCGAGCCGCGGGACGGAAGCGGCGCAGGCAGGCTGCGCATGCTGGCAGCGCGGCCCGAAGGCGCAGCCGGGCGGCCGACGCGCCGGGTCGGGCAGCGTGCCGGGAATGGCGACGAGGCGCGTGCGGTCCTCGGTCAGCGAGGGCACGCATTCCAGCAGCCCGCGCGTGTAGGGATGCAGCGGGCGGTCGAAGATGGTGGCGACCGGCGCTTCCTCGATGACGCGCCCGGCATACATCACGAGGACGCGGTCCGCGGTCTCGGCGATCACGCCCATGTTGTGGGTGATGATGATGACACCCATGCCGAATTCGTCGCGCAGGTCCATCAGCAGGTCGAGGATCTGCGCCTGGATGGTGACGTCCAGCGCGGTGGTGGGTTCGTCCGCGATCAGCAGCTTCGGGTTGCACGAAAGCGCCATGGCGATCATCACGCGCTGGCGCTGCCCACCGGACATCTGGTGCGGGTAGTCGTCCAGGCGTTTCGACGCCGACGCGATGCCGACCTTGTCGAGCATGGTGATCGCGCGCTTTCGCAGGTCCGACTGCGACAGGCGTTCATGCGCGGCGATGGTCTCCATGATCTGGTCGCCGATCGAGAAGACCGGGTTCAGCGATGTCATCGGCTCCTGGAAGATCATGGAAATGCCGGGGCCGCGGATGCGTTGCATCTCGCGGTCCGACATGCGCGTGAGGACCTGGCCGTTGAAGGTGACTTCCCCGGCGGCGATGCGCGCCGGCGGGCGGGGAAGCAGGTCCATGATGGTCAGCGCGGTGACCGATTTCCCTGACCCGGATTCGCCGACGATGCCCAGGATCTCGCCTTCCTTCAGCGAGAAGGACACGTCCTCGACGGCGTTGATCTCGCCGCGTCCGGTCATGAAGGCCGTGGTGAGGCCGCGCACCTCGAGCAAATTCACTGCTGGATCCTGAGCCGTGGATCGAGCACGTCGCGAAGCCCGTCGCCGAGCAGGTTCAGGCCCATCACGGTGATCATCAGCGCGACGCCGGGGATGGTGATGATCCAGGGGGCCTCCCGCATGAAGTCGCGTCCCTCGGCCATGATGTTGCCCCAGGTCGGCGTGGGCGGCACCGCGCCGACGCCCAGGAACGACAGGGTCGCTTCCGACAGCACCGCATAGGCGAACAGGAATGACAGTTGCACGATCATCGGCGCCATGGCGTTGGGCAGGATATGGTGGCGCAGGATGCGCCAATGCCCGGCACCGGCGGCCACCGCGGCCTGCACGTATTCCATCTCCCGCAGCACGATCACCGACGAACGCACGATGCGCGCCGTGCGCGGGATATAGACGGTGGACAGCGCCAGGATGACGTTCAGCGTGGATGGACCGAGCACCGAGGTCACCGCGATGGCGAGCAGGATGGCCGGGAAGGCCATCAGCGCGTCGTTCACTCGCATCAGTGCGTTGTCGAGGCGCTTGAAGTAGCCCGCCGCCGCGCCGATCAGCGTGCCGAACACCGCGTTCAGCGCGACGACCGACGCGCCGATGATCATCGACAGTTGCGCGCCCCACACCACGCGCGACCACAGCGACCGTCCGAAGTTGTCCGTGCCGAACAGCCAGTTCGCGTCGGGCGGCAGGAACTTGTTGCGCATCGACAGGCGCTGCGGATCGACCGCCGTGATCCAGGGCGCGGCCGTTGCGATCACGGCGATGATGCCGAACAGCACCAGGCCCGTGACGAACAGCCGATGCTTGAACAACCGCCGCAGCGTCGCTCGCGCCGGGTGTTCGCGCGTCTCGGCAATCGCTTCCGCGTCACTCATGGCGCACCCGCGGGTCTAGCACGGCATAGAGCGTGTCCACCGTGATGTTCACCAGCACCAGGAAGGTGGTCACCAGCAACAGCCCGCCCTGCACCATCGGGTAGTCGCGGTTCAGCACCGCCTGGGTCAGCAGCTGGCCCATGCCGGGAATGGAGAACAGCGCCTCGGTGACCACCGCACCCGAGAGCAGCAGCGAGACGATGATGCCGACCACAGTCACGATCGGGATCAGGGCATTGGCCAGCGCGTGCTTGAGAATGACGCGGCGCTGCGGCAGGCCCTTCGCCTTGGCCGTGCGGATATAGTCCTGGCGCAGCACTTCCAGCATGGACGACCGCGTGATGCGCGCGAGCAGCCCCGCCTGGAGCAGCGCCAGCGAAAACGCCGGCATGGTCATGCTGCGCAGCCAGCCGACCGGGCTTTCGCTGAAAGGCACGTAGCCACCCGAAGGCAGCCAGCCCAGATGCACCGCGAACAGGATGATCATCAGCAGGCCGAGGAAGAAGTTCGGCACGCTGATCCCGATCATGGCGAACATCATCGAGCGCCGCGATGATGCCGCTGGCGATGCCGATGATCAGCGTGAAGACCAGGGCATAGAGCGACAGCGCGATGGTCACCGGCAGGCGCTCCATCGTCGCGGCAAACACCCCCTTGCCGAGCAGCAGCGACCGCCCGAGATCACCGCGCGCCAGCCCCTCGTAATAGTGGACCAGCTGCATCCACAGCGGCTCATCCAGGCCGAGGTCCTGTCGCAGCTGTTCGATCTGCGCCGGCGTGGCCGCGATGCCCGCGATGGCGGCGGCTGGATCGCCCGGGATCAGCCGCATCAGCCCGAAGGAGATCAGGCTGACGATCAGCAGGACCGGCAGCGCGGAGAGCAGCCGCCGGGCCAGGACGCCGAACACGCTAGCGCGTTATCCAGACGTTGGAGAAGCGCGGGATGCGGAAGGGCACGTAGCCCTGCACGTTCGACCGCACCGCCTGCACCTTGGTCAGCGCCCCGAATGGATAGGCGTAGGCGCGTTCCAGAACCAGGCGCTGCATGTCGGCGAAGGCCGCCTGGCGCGCCGCCGGTTCACGCTCGTTGTTCATGCGGTTCCAGGCGGCGAGCACATCCGGGTCGTCCTTGTCGTCGCGCGGGCGGTAGTTGGCACCCGGCGCCACCAGGAACTGCATGGTCGCCAGAGCGCCGAGCGCGGGCTGCGTGCCCCAGCCGGAATGGAAGATGTGCCATTCGTCGCTGTTCACCCGCTGCGACATCTGCACCGAGGTCGGCCAATCGACCACGCGCAGGTTCGCGTTGATGCCGACCGCGCGCATCTGCTGCTGCATGACCAGCGCGGCGTTGTACATCGGCGGATAGTCGCGGTTGGTCAGGATGATGATGGGTTCGTTGCGGTAGCCGGATTCGCGCAGCAGCGTGCGCGCACGCGCGGGGTCGTTGATGTTGTAGGTCTCGCGCCCGGCATCGGTGTAGCTGGGCTGGTTCGGATACTGGAAGCCGACATTCAGGCGGTAGTTGCCGTCGGTCGCCGCATCCATGATGTCTTCCATGCCGAGCGCGGCCTGCACGGCGCGGCGGAAGGCCAGGTTGGCGGTCGGACCATGCGCGGTGTTGGGCAGCGCGATCTGGATCCACCAGTTCTGCAAAGGCAGGATGGTGATGGCGCTATTGCGGCGCAGCGTCTCCAGCGAGCGCGTCGGCACATCCTCGACCGCCTGCAGGGCGCCGGTCTCGAGCCCGGCGACGCGCGCGCTGGCCTCCGTCACGATGCGGAACGTCACGGTGTCCACGCAGGCCACGCGGTAGCCGCCGAAGCCGGTGCGCTGCTCGAAGGCGGTGTTCGGGCTGTAGCCGTCGTAGCGCCCGAGCCGCGCATGGCTGCCGGGGACGAATTCCAGCAGGCGGAAGGGCCCGGTGCCGACGGCACGCAACTGCTGCCGGTCGTCGTTCTCGTGTTCCGAGGGGATCACCACGATGGGCACCGAGAAGGAGGACAGCGCCTCGATGAAGGTCGGCTGGACCTGCTTCATGCGAATGACGAAGGTGCGCGGGTCGGGCGTGTCCCAGCCGGCCACGTTGTCGAGCGTGCTGCGCTGCAGCCCGATCCGGTTGTAGCGGTTGAAGGATGCCGCGACATCGGCCGAGGTCAGCGGCTTGCCGTTGTGGAAGGTGACGCCCTGGCGCAGCCGGAAGGTGTAGCGCAGCCCATCCGGCGCTTCTTCCATGCTCTCGGCAAGTTCAAGGATGGGGCGGTTGTTCTCGTCCCGCGTCATCAGCGATTCGTACATGTTCATCGCGATGTTGCGGGTCGAGATGGTGCTGGACGTCATCTGGTCCAGCGAGTTCACGTTGGCTTCCTGCCCGAAGACGATGTCGCCGCCGCGCGACGGGCAGGTGAACGGGGCTGCCAGGGCCGGCAGCGCGAAGGTCGCGGCGAAGGTGGACGCAAGCAGCAGGCGATTCATGGGCAGGGTCTCCCGGAAAGGCGTGGCGTCAATCCTGGGGCAGCGTCGCGCGCAGGCTGCGGCGCGTCAACACACCTTCATGGTGCGGCGAAGCGGCGCAGCACATTCTCCATGATGCGGCTGACATCGCCCTGGAAGGCGCCGTCCTGCCACAGGCTGCCGCACCAGGTGATCGATCCGGTGGCAAACACGGCGCCGCCGCCCGGCGTGTCGAACACCACGATCTCGGCACGCTTCAGCGCATCGGCCTTCTCGCCGCTGATCGTGTTGACGTGTGACAGCAATTCCTCCGGCACCGCGACGAAGGAGGCCGGCGGGTCCTCCGATCGCGCCAGGATGGCGGCGCTTTCCGGCGTTCCCAGCGTGAAATCCGCGCGGTCGAGTTCGAAGCCGGCGGCACCACCGCCGGACAGGCCGTAGCCGCCGAAGGTCTCGCCCGCGACGCCCTCGAAGATCCAGGCGTGCTTCGGGTCGCGCGCTTGCGGAAGCAGGCGGTAATGCGTGCCCTCGAACAGCCCCTGGCCGGAGAACCCGACGCCGGCCAGCATCTGCGGCGGGCGCCGGTTGCGCCGCCACAGCCCACCATAGGCGCCGTCCATCTGGTGCCAGTATTCGCCGGCTTCGGCGGCCCAGGCGCGGATGCCGCCCTCGGCACGGCGCAGTTCCATCATCCCGGGCAGCGTCTGCGTCACCGCGATGCGCCAGTAGAAGCCGTTGCCGCCAAGGTACATCAACCGCCCGCGCCCGCGCGTGTACGCGGCCAGCGCATCGAGCGTCTCCAGCGTGTGATACTCGGGATGCGATCCGGTCATCACCACGCGATAGGGTTCGAGCAGCGCGGCACCTTCCTCGTGCAGGTCCTCGTCGGTGATCACGTCGAAGGCGATGCCTTTCGCCTCCAGCCAGGCGAGCAGATGCGTATCGGCAGGGTAGTGTCGCAGCCCGGACCCGCGCGCATCGTTGAAGGTCAGGTAGCCCGGCCGCATCGTCAGCATCGGCCGAAGGCGTGACGAGAAGGCGATCCCGCTGTTGTCCGGGTGGCGGTTGTAGGTGGAGCGTCCGTAGACGGGGTAATCGTCGGCATTGTGCGGATAGGCGCCCCAGGACGCGACACGCGCACGATACGCGGCGTCGGCATTGCCGCGCGCGTGGTTGGCATAGGCCTGGTAGGTGAAGGTGGAGGCAAGGAACGCCACCGGCGCGGTCGCTGTCCCGCGCGGCGGCAGGATGTAGAGCGGCAGCCAATCCTCGCCCCCTTCGCAGGTCAGGTGCAGCGCGTAGGCGCCGCTGCGCAGGTCGGCCGGCACATCGAAGGTGAAGCTGGTCTGCCAGCCGCAATCGCCGAGGTCATCGGCATGGAAGTGGATGGCGCCATAATCCTCCGGCGTGTGGCGCCAGCACATTTCCCGCCCGGACCAGTGCGCGCCGACAACGGCGCGTGTCGGCACATTGACCAGATGGCCGTCACAGGATTGCGGGCCGATGTCGACGATGCGCTGCGTCGGGATGTCGCGCGCAAAATCCCAGCCGGCGATCAGCGCCGGATCGGTCGCGCACAGCGGCGATTCGGGCATCGGCCAGGACTCGCGGAAACCGGCGTGCAGCGCGGGCGCCTCGATCTTGCCTGTCAGATGCCCACCGGCAGGGCGCGCGCCGTTCGCGCCGATGGTGATTCGTCCACCGCCAGTGGGCAGGCGCAGCCCCACGATGGTCGCCGAAGCCGCCACCGGCGCCCCGCCTTCGAACGGCTGCATCCCAACGACGGTGCGCCCCGTCGCCGGGTCCGCGCTGATCCAGACGCGATGCCACGTCCGCAGCGGCGGTCGCCGCCCCGTGGTCACCACCACATCACCAGCCGCGCCGCTGAACCTTCCCGTCAGGCCGTCGGGCCCGAACGCCAGGCTGACCGCGACGCCGTCCTGCGCCTCGGTCAGCACCGTCGCGCCGTCCCGCGGGTCGGGATGCGCCGCCAGCCACAGCAGCGCCGACCAGGTACAGGCGCCGGGATCACGACGCGGCGCGCGCGGCACCACCGCGCAGGAGCCCGCATGGATCGCCTGGCGGCGACCCGCGAAGCTGATGTCGAAGCGGTGCGAAAGCTCCTCGAAGCGCAGGCCGGGGCCGTCCGGATTCGGATCGCCGGAGATCACACGCACCAACCGTGCGCGCGCAGGACCGCCGTCGCGCACGCTGGTCTTCACCGCGAAGCCTTCGCCCGGCCGGCGGGAGAAGCGGTCGAGATAGCCCGTGATTGGCAGTTCGGCGATCGGCGGCGGTGGCGACATGGCGGTGCTCCTGCGGGCGTCGCCAAGCCTCCGCCGCGGCGACGGGGTGCGTCAATCCGGCGGTGGCGGGACCGCGCGGATCGTGCCAGCCTTTGGGTTGACAATCAGCGAGGGCACTCATGGCGAACCTGGTTCACACCCTCACCGACAGCCGTGCGGAGGAGCGCGAATGGGCGCTGCGCCGTGACATGGCGGCGGTGTTCCGGATCGGCGCGCGGCTCGGCTGGAACGAGCACATCGGCAACCACAATTCGCTGATGCTGCGCGATGAACCGGAGCCGCGCTTCCTGATCAACCCGCGCGGCTACCTGTTCCAGGAACTGCGCGCCAGCGACCTGATCGTCTGCGACCTCGATGGGAAGGTGCTGAAGGGAAAGGGCGAACTCCGCAAGGTTGCGTTCCACATCCACTGCCGCATCCACCTCGCCAACCCACAGGCGGCTTGCGTGGTGCATGTCCATCCACGCTGGCTGACCGCGTTGTCGATGATCGAGGGCGCGGAATTCGCACTGTCGCACCACAACAGCCTGCTGCTCAACGACCGCACGGTCTATGACGGCGAGGGCGACCAGCCCGTCCACAGCAACGAGGAAGGCGACCGTATCGCGCGGCTGATGGGCGACAAGACCATCATGGTGATGCGTGGCCATGGCGTGACGGTGGTGGGCCCCACCGTCCACGACGCCTTCGACGAAACCTACATGGCCGAGCGCACGACCATGTACCAGATGACCGCGATGCAGACCGGCATGCCGCTGCACAAGCTGCCGGAGGGCCTGCGCCGCCACCACGCCGGGGCCTGGGGCGAGAAGCTGGATGCGCGCCTGCACCTCGATGCCTGGCGGCGCGTGCTGGACCGCGAGGAACCCGACTACGCCACCTGACCGCTACACGCCGAACAGCGCGCGGCCGGGAATGGCGTCGATCAGGCTGCGCGTATAGGCGCTTTGCGGATCGGCGAAGACGGCGCCGATCGGACCCGTTTCCTCGACCACCCCGTTGCGCATGACGGCGACCTCGTCACACAGCTGCGCCGCGACGCGCAAATCATGCGTGATGAACAGGATGGACAGGCCGAGCCGCGCCTGGAGGTCGCGCAGCAGCGCCAGAACCTGCGCCTGCACGCTGACATCCAGCGCGCTCACGGGTTCGTCCGCCACCAGCACCTCCGGCTTCATCGCCAGTGCGCGGGCGATGCCGATGCGCTGGCGCTGGCCGCCGGAGAATTCATGCGGGTAGCGACCCACCGATTCCGGATCGAGGCCGACGAGCGCGAACAGGTCGCGCGTCTCCTGGATCGCCTTCGCGGCCGGCGTGCCCGCGGCGATCGGCCCCTGCGCGACCTGCGCGCCGGCGCGTCGGCGCGGGTTCAACGACGCGTAGGGATCCTGGAACACCATCTGCACCAGCCGCGCGGCGTCGCGCCGTCGCTTGGGCAGGGGCGCGCCACCGATCACGATCTGGCCTCCATCGGAGCCCAGCAGTCCAACCACGCAGCGCGCCAGCGTGGACTTGCCCGAGCCGCTCTCGCCGACCACCGCCAGCGTCGCGCCGCGCTTGAGCTTGACCGACACATCATCGAGCGCACGCACCGGCTTGCGGCGGCGGAACAGCCCGCGCGAGACATAGGTCTTGGTCAGGCCACGCACCTGCAGCACCACATCCGGCGACAGCACGCGCGCCGTCGGCGCATGAAGCCCGGGCACGGCGGCGAGCAGCGCCTGCGTGTAGTCGTGCCGGGGGCGGGTCAGCACCTCGCGCGCGGTGCCTTCCTCGACCACGCGGCCCAGGCGCATCACCGCGACGCGGTCGGCGATCTCGGCCACCACGCCGAAGTCATGCGTGATGAACATCACCGCGGTGCCGTGGCGGCGCTGGAGGTCCTTGATCAGGGCCAGCACCTGCGCCTGCGTGGTCACATCCAACGCCGTTGTGGGTTCGTCGCAGACCAGCACCTCGGGTTCGAGCGCCAGCGCCATGGCGATCATGACGCGCTGGCGCTGGCCGCCGGAGAGTTCGTGCGGGAAGGCGCGCAGCGCGCCCTCGGGGTCGGGCAGGTTCACCTCGCGCAGCGCGGCGAGCGCCCGGCGCTCGGCCTCACGCGCATCCAGGTTCATGTGGACGCGCCACATCTCGCTGATCTGCGCACCAACGCTCATCAGCGGGTTGAGCGCCGTCATGGGTTCCTGGAAGACCATGGCGATACGCCGGCCGCGGACAGCGCGCCAAGCCTCGGGGGATTGCGCGCGCAGGTCCTCGCCTGACAGCGCCATGCTGCCGGCGGCGATGCTCAGCCCCGGCGCGAGCAGCCCCATCACTGCCGACGCCGTGACGGACTTCCCCGAACCGCTCTCGCCCACCACGCACAGGATCTCGCCGGCGGCAACCGACAGCGACACATCCTCGATGGCGTTCTCGCGATCCGCGCCGGGTGGCAGGCGGATGGTCAGGCCCTCGACGACCAGGCGGCTCATCGCCCGCTTGCCAGGCGCGGGTTCAGCGCGTCGTTCAGCCCCTGCCCCACCAGCGACACGCCCAGGATGGTCAGCAGGATCGCAACGCCGGGGATGGCGGAGACGTACCATTCGGTGCGCAGCACGCTGCGCCCGAGCCCGATCAGATTGCCCCAGGACGGCACGTTCGGATCGGACAGTTGCAGGAAGGCCAGGGCGGATTCCAGCAGGATCGCCACCGCCATCACCACCGAGGCATAGACGATCACCGGCGGCAGCGCGTTGGGCAGCACCTCGCGCAGGATCAGGTGCGCATCACCAAGACCCTGCACGCGGCAGGCCTGCACGAAGTCGCGCGTGCGCAGCGTCAGGAACTCGGCGCGCGTCAGGCGTGCGACCGGCGGCCACGAGACCAGGCCGATCGCCACGGTCACCGTCTCCATGGTGCTGCCGAACACCGCCACCAGAACCAGGAGCAGCAGGAAGTTGGGCAGGGTCTGGAAGGCCTCGGTCACGCGCATCAGCAGCGTATCGACGATCCCGCCATAGAATCCGGCCAGCGCGCCGATGGCGATGCCGATCACCACCGCGATGGACGTCGCCACCACGCCGATCAGCAGCGAAATGCGCGCGCCATGGAACAGCTGCGCCGCGATATCGCGCCCCGAGGGATCGGTACCCAAGGGAAAGCGCGGATCTGCGCCGGGCCATTGCAGCGGACGCCCAGCCAGCCCCAACGGATCGGCCGGATAGAGGAAGTTCGCCCCCAGCCCCATCACCAGCACGGCAAACAGGATGGCCGTGCCCATCAGCGCGGCCGGGCTGCGCAGATACGCCTTCGCCGCGCGCATCAGGTGTCCGACGAAATGCGCGGATCGAGCCGCGCATAGAGGATGTCCACCACGAAATTGATGCTGATGACCAGCAGCGCCGAGACAAAGACGATGCCCAGCAGCGTGTTGAGATCCCGCTGCACGACGCTTTCATAGGCCAGCCGCCCGAGGCCGGGCAGCGCGAAGACGCTCTCCACCACCACCGACCCGCCCAGCATGGTGCCGGCCTGCAGCCCGATCAGCGTCACCATCGGCAGCATGGCGTTGCGCAGCACGTGGCGCACCACGATGCGCGTCTCGTTGAGCCCCTTGGCGCGCGCTGTGCGCACGAAATCCAGGCTCAGCACCTCGAGCATCGAGGCTCGCATGATGCGCAGGTAGATCGCGAGGAAGATCAGCCCGAGCGTCAGCGTCGGCAGCACCAGGTGCTTCGCGATATCCAGCACCGCGGCGATGCCGGTCAGGGATTGCGTGATGTCGCCGAATCCGCCCGCCGGCAGCCATTGCAGGTAGACGCTGAACAGCACGATCGCCATGAGGCCGAACCAGAAGGATGGCGTGGCGTAGAACACCAGCCCCAACGTCGAGATCAGGGTGTCCGGCCAGCGGTTGACCCGCCGCGCCGCCACCACGCCGAGCACCAATCCGAAGAAGAAGGCGAAGGACAGCGCCGAGATCATCAACAGGATGGTCGGCGGCAGCCGTTCCAGGATCACCGTCGCGACCGGCTTGCCGTAGATGGCCGAGAAGCCGAGGTCGAGCGTCAGCAGCCGCAGGATGTAGCGCCCCAGCTGCGCCGCGATCCCCACGTCCAGCCCGTAGAAGCGGCGCAGTTCCTCGGCCAGCGCGGGATCGCCGCCGCCCATCTGCGCCATCAGCGCATCCACCGTGTCGCCCGGCGCCAACTGCAGCAGCAGGAACATCCCCGCCAGGATCAGCAGCAGCGTCGGCAACGACGCCGCCAACCGCCGCAGCGCGAGGCGCAGAACCCTCAAGACGCCAGCCAGGTGTCGTGCCAGCTCGACGACGCCCAGCGCGGATTGTTCCCCGCATTGCGGATGCGCCGGTTGAACACCGAGACGAAGATCTGCTCGATCGGCATCCACAGCGGCAGTTCGGTCTGCACGGAGCGCACGAAGTCGGCATACAGCGCCTTGCGCTTCACCGGATCGACCTCGGTTGCCGCGTTGTCGATGATCCCGTCGATGGCGGCGTCCGTCCAACCCCACTGGTTGGTCCAGGGAGCGCCGCGCGGGCTGCCTGAACGGTACCAGACCGTCGTGCTGACCGCCGGGTCGCTGCGGTACTGGTGCCAGCCCGACGCCAGGTCGAAGTTCCAGTCATTGTAGACGGTGCGCAGGAAGCCCGCAGCGTCGAGCCGCACGACCTCCACGCGGATGCCCACCTGGCTCAGCGACTGCTGGATGAAGGTGGCCCACAGCGCGATGTCCTCGCCCCAGGGCGCGGGGTTCAGGCGCAGGTTGAAGCGGACGCCGCCCGCGCCGCGCCGGTGGCCGGCCTCGTCCAGCAGGCGGTTCGCCGCCGCCACGTCGAAGCCGTATTGCGGCATGGCTGCGCCGGGATAGTAGTCGGTCGACACCGAGGGGACCGGCCCCGTACCCGGCTTGGCGAAGGGGCCGAGGAAGTTCTCGATGAAGAACGGCACATTGAGCGAATGCGCGATCGCCTTGCGCACGCGGATATCCGCCAGGATCGGATTGCGGAAGTTGAACTCCAGCGTGTTGGTACGGACGTTGCCCTCGTTGCCGCGCGTGGTGGATTCGAAGCGCGGGTCGCGCCCCAGGCGCTGCATGTCGGCGATCGACAGCGCCGAATAGGGGCTGAACAGGATCTGCCCGGATTCCATCTGGGCCGCCGCCGCCGCGCGGTCCCCCACCACGCGCCACACCACGCGATCCAGGTAGGGCATGTTGTTGCGCCAGTAGTTGGGATTGCGCTCGGCGATGATGTGCTGCCCGCGTTCGTACTGCACGAAGCGGAACGGCCCGGTGCCGATCGGAGCGGTGTTGGCGGGATTCTGGCGGATGTCGCCGGTCTCGAACACATGCTTGGGCGAGATGTAGCCGAGATCCGGCATGGCGCGCAGCAGCAGCCCCTGCGGCATCGGCCGGGAATACTTGAACACCGCGGTATGCGCGTCGGGCGTCTGCACTTCCGTGAGGAACTGCTGCAGCGTGGTGCCGTAGTTCAGGATCTTCTTCCACATCTCCATCGCCGTGAACTGCACGTCGGCGGAGGTGAAGGGCTTGCCGTCATGCCAGGTGACACCGCGGCGCAGGCGGAAGGTGTGCGTCAGGCCGTCCGGCGCGCTCTCCCAGGATTCCGCCAGCACGCCGACCGGATTGCCCTGCGCGTCGAGGTCGAGCAGCGCCTCCTGGATCTTGCCGCCGACGATGTAGACGCCCGTCGAGGCCTGCAACGACGGGTTCAGGATGCGTTGCTCGGTGGCGAAATGGACCGTCAGCACACCGCCGCGGCGCGGCGTCTCCTGCGCCATGGCGGTGGCGGGAATCATGGCGGCGGCGCCGAGCAGGAAGGTCTCGCGGCGGGTCGGTCCGGTCATCGTCTGTCTCTCCAATCGCGGGATCAGGCGGCTTCGAAGATCACGGCAACGCCGGTGGCGAAGCCCGGCGGTCGCGGCGTGGTGGTGCCGAGCACCATCGCCGCACCGCCTTCGCGCGGCAGCGCGGCCGCGTCGCATTGGGCGCGGCGCGCGATGACGTCGCGCGGCGCGAAAGCCACCGCGCCGCGCGACGGGGCCGTCGCCACCACATGGAAATCGCCATCCTGCCGCACGGCCGCATCGATCGCGCCGGCGAGCGCCGCCGCGCTGCCGGCAGGATCGTCGGTCGCCACCAGCACACGCAGAATACGCGTCGCGCCATTCGCATGCGTTTGCAGCGACGGCACCCAGACCGCATCGCGCGTATGATGCTGGCAGGCGAAGATGCCGAGGCCGCCCACGCGCTGGGCTACCGGCCATCGGAACACGCTGAAGCGTGCCTCGGTCTCGCCGCCATCGGGCAGCGGCACGGGGCGGCTGAAATGCACCGGACCCACCGCATCGACGCCGCCAGCACGCAGCGCATCGGCGCCCGCCGCCGCATCCGTCGTGGTGAAGGCGGCGCGGTCGAGACCCTCGCGCGCGGCGACAAAATCCCGCAGCGCCTGGTTGTGCGGCGTGGGTGTCACCACGCCCAGCAGTTCGAGGTAATCCTCCCCCAACATCATCGTATAATTGGCGCTGCCGATATGCGCGCTGTGCAGGCCGCGCGGCGAGAGCGTGAAGCCCAGCGCCGCCCATTCCGCCGCCGCGGCATCGAGGTCACGCACGGCGACGACGAGGTGGTCGAGCCCGGCAAGGGTCGGCAGCATGCCCGTCTCCCAATGTGACCGCGATACTAGGCATTCCCCGTGACGCACCGCAACACGGCGCGGCTATCCGAGGAAGGCGCCACCATTCACATGGAGGGTCTGGCCGGTGACATAGCCGCCCTCGGGACCCGCCAGCATCCGCACGACGGAAGCGATCTCATCGATCGTCGCCTTGCGGCGCATCGGGATGCCGTCCTCGCGCCCCAGCCCCTGGGGCATGGCGCCGGCGCTGGCGCCGCGCGTGGTGTCGACGGCGCCGGGGGCGACGCAATTCGCACGGATGCCCTGGGGCGCGAACTCCACCGCGATGGCGCGCATGAGCCCCTCAAGGCCCGCCTTGGAGGCCGAGACATGCGCGCGGTTCGGCGTGCCCACATGCGTCGAGATGCCCGACAGCGCGACGATCGACCCGCCACCGCGCGCCACCATGCCCGGCAGCACGGCGCGCGACAGGATGAAAGCACCATCCAGCGCGACCGACAGGATCTCCCGCCATTCGGCCAGCGACATCTCCAGGAACGGCGTCTGCCGCCGCAGCCCGGCGTTGCAGACCAGGATATCGATGGGCCCGGCCTGCGCCACCAGGCGCGCCACCGCGTCGGCGTCCGAGACATCGGCCACTACGGCTTCCGCGCTGCCTCCGGCGGCGCGGATCTCAGCGGCCACCGCGTCGATGGCGGCGGCATCGGACCGGCCATTCACCACCACCTTCGCGCCATCCCGCGCGAGGCTCAGCGCGATCGCCCGACCGATGTTCTTCCCCGCGCCGGTGACCACCGCGACCTTGCCTGCGAGCGTCCCGCCCATGCCCTACCCCCGTGACTGATGCCGGCGCGGCGATAGCACGCGGGGCGCCGCAGCCCCAGGGGGGCACGTCAGTGGAAGATGCGCCCGGCGTCGATCACCACGGTCTGGCCCGTCATGGTCTCCGTCCTGCACATGGTCACGACCATCTCGGCGCAGTCATCCTTGTCCGCGGGCTTCTTCAAAAGCGATGTCGCGGCCGATCGCTCGACCTGTTCCGGGCGCAGATTGGCGGTCGCGCGCGTGCCGTCGAGCAGGCCGGGTGCGACGCAGTTCACCAGCGTCTCGGGCGCCAGCGCCACCGCCATGCAGCGCGTCAGGTGGATCAGCCCCGCCTTCGAGACCGCATAGGCGATCGACGATCCCGTCGGACCCAACCCGGCAACGGAAGCGATGTTGACGATCCGCCCGCGCCCCTGCGCCTTCATCACCGGCGCCACAGCCTTGGTCAGGCGCATCGGGCCCGTCAGGTTCACCGCCATGATCTTCTCCCACACCTCCTCGGTCAGGCTGTCGAGGTCGGTGAAGGGGATCGCCTTGTTGAAGGCGGCGTCGTTCACCAGGATGTCGAGGCGCCCGAAGCGCGCCGTGACATCCGCCACCAGCCGCGCCACCGCGGCGCCATCGGTGATGTCGCAGCCGAAGGCCGCCGCCTGCACCTGGTGGCTTGCGGCAATGTCGCGCGCGACGCCCTCGGCCTGGTCGCGGCTTTGCGCGTACATCACCGCCACATGGGCGCCCTCGCGTGCCAGCGCGTGGCAGATCCGCTGGCCGAGCCCGCCATTGCCGCCTGTCACCAGCGCGACCGCACCCTTGAGATCCATGCGCATCCTCCGTTTCCGCCGGCACAGTGGCGCGCGACGCCGGTGGCGGGCAAGCGGACCCTCGACCGCGCGCGCCGCAGGGGCTAAGCGCCCCGCCATGCAAGGACGCCCCGCCCGCCCATGATCCGCCTCGACTCCATCAGCAAGCAGAACGGCCAGCAATTGCTGTTCGTCGAGGCCTCGGCCGCCCTGCAGAAGGGCGAGAAGACCGGCCTGGTCGGCCCCAATGGTGCGGGCAAGACCACGCTGTTCCGCATGATCACCGGGCAGGAGCCGCCCGACGAAGGCCTGGTCATCATGGAACGCGGCGTCACCATCGGCTTCTTCAGCCAGGATGTCGGCGAGATGGCCGGTCGCTCCGCCGTGGCCGAGGTGATGGACGGCGCCGGCGACGTCAGCACCGTCGCCGCTGAGCTCCGTACCCTGGAAGCCGCCATGGCCGACCCCGACCAGGCCGACGACCTCGAGGCCATCATCGAGCGCTTCGGCGAGGTGCAGGCCCGCTTCGACGACCTCGGCGGCTATGCGCTGGACGGCCGTGCGCGGGAGGTGCTGGACGGCCTGGGCTTCAGCCAGGAGATGATGGACGGCGATGTCGGCAAGCTCTCGGGCGGATGGAAGATGCGCGTGGCCCTCGCGCGCATCCTGCTCATGCGCCCCGATGTCATGCTGCTGGACGAACCGAGCAACCACCTCGACCTCGAAAGCCTGATCTGGCTGGAACAATTCCTCGCCGGCTACGACGGCGCGCTGCTGATGACCTCGCACGTGAACCGCGTCGTCAACCGCATCATCGAGATCGATGGCGGCACGCTCACCACCTATGCCGGCGACTACGCCTTCTACGAACAGCAGCGCGCCATGACGGAACGCCAGCAGCAGGCGCAGTTCGAACGCCAGCAGGCGATGCTGGCCAAGGAGATCAAGTTCATCGAGCGCTTCAAGGCGCGCGCCTCCCACGCTGCGCAGGTGCAGTCGCGCGTCAAGAAGCTCGACAAGATCGACCGCGTGGAACCCCCGCGCCGCCGCCAGACCGTGGCCTTCGACTTCCTGCCGGCGCCGCGGTCGGGCGACGACGTGGTCAACCTGCGGCGCGTCCACAAGCGATACGGCCAACGCGTGATCTATGACGGCTTCGACCTGCTGGTGCGCCGGCGCGAACGCTGCTGCGTGCTCGGCACCAACGGCGCGGGCAAATCCACGCTGCTGAAGCTTGTGGCCGGCGCCACCGACCCGGATGACGGCACGGTCTCGCTCGGCGCCAGCGTGAAGATGGGCTATTTCGCGCAGCACGCGATGGAACTGATCGACGGCGACCACACCGTGTTCGAGGCGCTGGAACACGCCTTCCCGCGCGCCGGCCAGGGATCGCTGCGCGCGCTGGCCGGCTGCTTCGGCTTCCCCGGAGACGATGTGGAGAAGCGCTGCCGCGTGCTCTCGGGCGGCGAGAAGGCGCGCCTGGTGATGGCGCAGATGCTCTACGACCCGCCGAATTTCCTCGTGCTGGACGAACCGACGAACCACCTCGACATGGCGACGAAGGAAATGCTGATCGCCGCGCTCGCGACCTACGAGGGCACCATGCTGTTCGTCTCGCATGACCGGCATTTCCTGGCCGCGCTGTCGAACCGCGTGCTCGAACTCACGCCCGAGGGCGTGCACCAGTATGATGGCGGCTACAGCGAATACGTCGCCCGCACGGGGCACGAGGCACCGGGCCTGCGGAGCTGACGCACCATCACCCTGACCGCGACGCGACGCGACCCGTTCGGACGGCGCGTCGGCCACGGCCGCCAATCCGCTGGCCAGGACCAGGCTCCGACCCATGGCCCGTCGCGACGCGCGATCGTTGCAACGAACGTCGGCGCGCCTCAGGCAGCGGTCAGCCTCACGCCCTTTGCAGTTCCCGGCGCGCGGGCTCCACTTCGCGGTGGCGGGTCGGGCGCGATGGCATCACGCGCAACGCGATCTTCGTCCGGATGCGCTCCAGCGCCGGTCCATCCTGAACGAGCGGACGACACGCAGCCTGCGCGTAGCGGCCTGTCTTGCGCGCGACGGCGTAGTCCTTCAGCAGCGCCGTCACTGCCTGGTTGTCGAAGAACGTTCGATTGCCGTCGTCGTAGTAGGACTCCGAGATAGCACCCTCGGAAATCATCAGTCCGTGGGCCGGAAGCTCGATGTGCCAGTAGGTCTCCCGTGCACACCACAGTTCCTGCACGATGGTGCTCCCGTTCACCAGCAGGCGCGCCGGCACCAGGCCACCATCGAGGAACAGCGCGTGCTCGGGCGAAACGCGCAGATCGCGGTACGGGATGCCCTCGGCCAGCGCACCGGCCTTGATCAGGATCGGTGCCACCTTGGCACGCTCGCGGTGGTCCGCCACGTTCATGCGGGTATGGCCTAGCCAGACGATCGGCTGGAAGGGCCCCTGGACATCATTGGCCGTCACCACGTGATCGCCAACGCGCAGGTCTTCAACAGGGACTTCGCCGCGCACGGTCATGATCCGGGTGCCGGCCGCGAAGCAGGTGACGGACTCGAAGCCACTGGCGGAGATGGTCGCCGCGCCAGCCCCTGCCCGGTCGTAGATGAAGAGCGTCTCCCCGGCGCCACCGAGGACGGTGTCCCATGGATCCCCGGTACCGCCCGTCCAACCCGCCAGATCGAGGGTGTCGTTGCCGGTTCCCAGATCGATGGTGTCGTTGCCATCGCCCGGAGCCCAGATGACGAGGTCATCATCCTCGCCCACATCAATGATGTCATTCCCCTGGCCAGCCTCGACCGTATCCCTGCCCGGCGTCGAGATGATGCTGTCGTCTCCGCTGCCGCCAAGGACGAAGTCATCGCCATCGCCACCAAGGATCGTGTCGTTGCCGCCGCCGCCGACCAGGCTGTCATGGCCCGCGCCGCCCAGGATGCTGTCGGCGCCGCCGCCACCATCGACCGTATCGGCACCCGCGCCGGCGCTGATCGTCTCGGCAGCGCCGGTGCCGCTCACCTGGTCGTCGCCGCTGCCTGCCTGCACCGCCTCGAAGCCGGTGATGCTGTCCGCGCCGATCCCCGTCCCGATCGCCGAGTTGGTCGCGAGGTTGACGACCACCGCCACTGTCTCAGCAGCGTAGTTCAGCACGTCCGTGCCTTCGCCGCCGGTCAGCGTATCGTTGCCGGCGCCGCCGTTGAGCGTGTCGTTGCCGGCGCCACCTGTCAGCACGTTGGCATTGCCATCGCCGGTGATACGGTCGTTGCCGGCACCGCCCGTGACGTTCTCGATTGCCTGCAGGCTGTCGGTGCCGCCACCAAGGCCGTCGACGACGGTGCCCGCCACCAGGTTCGCGACGATGGACTGGGTCGCGCTGTTGGCGGAGTAGTCGGCCACGTCATTGTCAGAGCCGCCGACCAGCGTGTCGCTTCCCACGCCGCCCACAAGGGTGTCGTTCCCCCCGCCGCCGTTCAGCACGTTGCCGTTGCCATCGCCGGTCAGCGTGTCGTTGCCGGCGCCGCCGACGAGGTTGTCCACGCCGACCAGCGAATCCGTTCCGCCCAACCCGTCGGTGGCGACGCCGGTCGCGAGGTTGGCGGAGAGGTTGGCGGTGCCCGTGCTGTAGTCCGCCGTATCGACGTCGCCGCCGCCGCTCAGCGTGTCGTTGCCGGCGCCGCCGATGAGCGTGTCATTGCCGGCGCCGCCGGTCAGCACGTTGGCGTTGCCGTCGCCGCTGATGCGGTCGTTGCCGGCGCCGCCGGTGACGTTCTCGATCGTCAGCAGGCGGTCGGTGCCACCACCCAGGCCATCGACGACGGTGCCCGCGACCAGGTTCGCGACGATGGCCTGGGCCGCGCCGTTGGCGCTGTAGTCCGCGACGTCGTTGCCCACGCCGCCGATCAGCGTGTCGCTGCCCACGCCGCCCACCAGCACATCATTGCCGACGCCGCCATCCAGCACGTTGCCGTTGCCGTCGCCGGTCAGCGTGTCGTTGCCGCCACCGCCAATCAGGTTGTCCACGCCTGTCAGCGAATCCGTGCCGCCCAGCCCGTCAGTGGCGACGCCGGTCGCGAGGTTGGCGGAGAGGCTGGCCGTGCCAGTGCTGTAGTCCGCCGTGTCGACGTCGCCGCCGCCACTCAGCGTGTCGTTGCCAGTACCGCCGACCAGCGTGTCAGCACCGTTGCCGCCGGTCAGGCTGTCGTTGCCGGCGCCGCCGGCGAGCTGGTTCGCAGCGCCGTCGCCGGTCAGGCTGTCATTGCCCGAGCCGCCGATGAGGTTCTCGAGGCCGCTCAGCCTGTCGGTACCGGCGCCGGTGACCTGGCCGGTCGCGATGTCGAGGCTGACGGTGATGTTCACGGTCTGGTCGGAGTAGTCCGCCGTGTCGTTGCCGCTACCGCCGACCAGGATGTCATCGCCCGCGCCGCCGCGCAGCGTGTCATCGCCGCCGATACCGTCCAGCGTGTCGTTGCCGCCGCCGCCATCGATCAGGTTGCGATCGCCCGAGCCGCTCAGCAGATCGCCCTGCGCGCTGCCGACAATGTTCTCGAACCCAAGGATGTTGGTGAAGCCGGTGCCGCGATACGTACCAAGGTCCGCGGTGACGCCCGAGCCCGTCCAGAAGCTGTAGTCCAGCGTGTCCGTGCCGCCCGATCCTTCGATCCAGGTCGAGATGTTGGACCCGTTGCGAATGATCAGCCGATCATCGCCACCCGCGAGCAGAACGCTGTAGAATTCGTCCAAAGGATCTGTAATAATTCCAGCGTTATCGAGCACCACATCGATATTGGCGTCTACGAATATGGCGATGCCGTTAGATTGTATGGTACCCGTATTTATAATTGTGACAGCGCCAGGGCTTTCCCCGGTAACATAGATTGCGTCGCCCTCCCCACCCTGGGAAATAGTTCCAGAATTGTTGATGACCGCGCCAGTAGGGTTGCTCACGCGGATCAATTCGAGGACGCTGTTGACGCCGATGAAGGACCCAGCCTCCAGCGTGCCGGTCTCGGCGCCCGAAAGGTTCTGCCGCCCGCCTTGCTCGCCAGCGAGAATCGTGAAGCTCGTCATCGAAAAAATTGTCCTTGCAGGGCTGAATGACGCCGCGGCTGGGCGAGTTCTTTAAGCAAGCTTCGCGTATCGGACGCCTTCGTCCTCGACGCCTTGGACTGAGCGAACCAACGACGGCGCCGCCAACCTCGGCGCCGCCGGACAACGTGCTGTCTTTGGCCGAACCGGTCGGCCTGCAGGCCTGCCAAGGACGGTCGCGAACCCGATCAGGCTGGCCGTTTCGTCGAGGCCAGCTGGCGCTGCCCGCACAGAGAACGGACCGCCGGTCGGATTTGGGGGCGCTCCAGTGATGTTCGAATCACGGCAAGCGCCGACCAGGCAGCAGCCAGCATCGTAACAAGGTTTTTGAGTTCTGTACCAAATCGCCAAGGTCAGGAGGTCCGTTTCCGCCTTTTCCGGCTCGGGCCAGTCAACAGGTTTGCCCCGAAAACCTCAGGAAACCTGCCACTCAGCGTGGCGCTCGATAAGGCGGAGAGCATGGCCCGCATGGGAACTGGCGGAGGGAGTGCGCCCGGATTCGAACCGTCGCCGACCTGGTGCCTGAAGAGCGGAGTGTATGTCAGGCGCTCGCTGACGTTCGCGTTGACCGCGCCCGCGGCCGCGCGGTGGAACCCGAGGGGGCCTTCCGCGCAGGCGGGCGCTTCGTTGCCTTGGGCGCAATCTGATCAAAGCCGACCAGTCGAACAGGCGGGCGGCCCTTGAACACCGCCCGGACCTCGAGCTCGGCGCCCATGGCGTTCAGATAGCCCCTGAGAGTCGAGAGCATGAGATCGGCCCTCTGCTCCAACCGAGAGACTGCCACCTGACCAATCTTGAGCTTTCGAGCAACCTGGGTCTGCGTCTTCGACATTGCCTTCCGCAGATCGCGAAGAGAGGCCTCCTCAGCGATCAATTCGGCCGCACGGCTCTCCACGCGCGCGCGCGACTCGGGGGCGAGTTCCGCCAACTTGGCTTCTAGGGTCTTACCCATCGCTACCGCTCCTTGCTCCTCGCCCTCCGGCCCTTCAGATGCGCTGCGTACCGCGCGTCAGCCCGTTCAATGAGGCTCTTGTAGAACCTCTTCTCGGACACCCCCGATTTGCTGCCGCCGACCAGCAGGATCGCCTTCCTGTCCGGATCGAACGCATAAGCAACACGCCACACGCCATCCGCAGCCCTGAAGCGGAGTTCCTTCATGTTCGAGTAGGTCGACCCGTTAAGCGTATCCGCGTGAGGCCGAGACAGCTGGGGCCCGAACTCCGCGAGCAACAAGGCCTGTGCCAGAAGCTCTTCCCGCACTGCCTCTGTCCAAGCGTCGAATTCAGGCTCGAACTCGTCGTGAAACTCAATCGCCCATGGGGCCACCGGAATATGCCCTCCAGGTTCTACAATTTCAAGCGCATATTCTAAAGCCCGATGACGAGAGCATCCAGCCTGCCCGCGGCTTCACCAACGAGACGACGTACCACGATGAGCTCCGCGACAGGGATGGTAGACGCGCGGCCTGCTGCGGCCAGCACGGCGTTCAGGATCTGATCCGAATGCGCCATCAAGGCAATGAGATGATCCGCCCGTGGCTGACTGTCACCCCGAAGCCACGCCTTCACTGCCCCCTCGCTGGCGCCGCTCCACCGCATCAGCCGCTTCACGGCACCTCGCTCCCGGCGAGCCTCCCGACACAGCGCGTCGGTCAGCAATGACCTGTGCCGAGGCTGTGCGTCCACGTCACTCTGCGAATGGTGCAGTTTTCCGCCCAATTCGGGCGGAGTTCCGCCCTTCTCCGTCCCCATGTGGCTGAAGTCCCTGCGCTAATGTCGGCGCAGGGTGCGACATCACCGCGGCTTCGCTGGTTCCTTGCACCACGGCTGGAAGGGTGACCGCCGGCCTGCCGACGCTCGCGACAGGGAGCCTGCGTGTGAGGTCGTCCACGGAAAGCACAGGCGATTCAGAAGGCGTCCGGCAGCGTGCCGCCGAATACGTCCGGATGTCGACCGACCACCAGCGCTACTCCACCGAGAACCAGTCGGCAGCAATCCGGAAATATGCGGAGGAACGCGGCATCGAGATCGTCCGCACCTATGCCGACCACGGCAAGAGCGGCTTGAGCCTCGCCGGCCGGTCCGGTCTCAAGAGCCTGATCGACGATGTTCGAGCCGGCCGGGCGGATTTTGACCTGATCCTGGTCTACGACGTTAGCCGATGGGGGCGGTTCCAGGACGCTGATGAAAGCGCCTTCTACGAGTACCAGTGCCGCAAGGCCGGGATCCAGGTCGAGTACTGCATTGACGGCTTCGAGAATGACGGCAGTCCGGTTGCCACGATCGTCAAAGGCGTCAAGCGCGCCCTCGCCGGTGAGGGCAGCCGCCTGCTCTCGGTCCGTGTCTTTGCCGGACAGGGTCGGCTGATCGAACTCGGCTTCCGCCAAGGGGGCCCTGCGGGGTTCGGATTGCGCCGCCATCTCCTGGATGGTGCCGGGAACCGCAAGGCGTCGCTGGCCCGTGGTGAGCACAAGAGCCTGCAGACGGACCGGGTGATCCTTGTGCCGGGACCTCCCGAGGAGGTGGATGCGGTCCGCTGGATCTACCGCAGCTTCGTCGAGGAGGGACGGAGCGAGAACGAGATCGCCGCGTTGCTGAACGCCCAGGGCATCAGCACGGATCTGGGGCGGCCCTGGACGCGCGGCACCGTCCATCAGATTCTCATCAACGAGAAGTATGTCGGCGACAACGTCTGGAATCGCATCTCGTGCAAGCTCCAGGGCGCGCGGGTACGGAACCGCCCCGACATGTGGATCCGACGAGACGGCGCCTTCGAGCCTCTCGTCGACCGGATGTTGTTCGAGGCGGCGCAGATCATCATCCGGGAACGATCGAGACGTCTCACGGATGAGGAGATGCTCGAGGTCCTGCGGACCATCCTCGCAAATCGCGGCTACCTCTCCGGTCTCGTCATCGACGAGGTGGAAGGTGCCCCGTCCAGTTCGGCCTACCGGTCCCGGTTCGGCAGCCTCCTGCGCGCATACCAGCTCGTCGGCTTCTCACCCGACCGTGATTATCGGTATGTCGAGGTCAACCGTGCCTTGCGAAGGCTCCATCCGGAGATCGTCGCTCAGGCCATGGCGGGGATTCGGGATGTCGGAGGAGCCGTCGAACAGGATCCGGCCACCGACCTTCTGACCGTGAATGGCGAGTTCACGGTGTCCATCGTTCTCGCGCGCTGCCAGGAGGCGCCTTCGGGGACGGTGCGATGGCATATCCGCCTCGATACGGGCCTCGCACCGGACATCACCGTCGCGGTCCGCATGGCACCCGGCAATGCGAGTATCCGCGACTACTACCTCCTGCCTCGCCGCGATGCGACGCTGGATCGGCTGCGCATCGGAGAGACGAACGACTTTCTGCTCGAGGCCTTCCGCTTCGACACCCTGGACGCTCTCGCCGACCTGGCGCGGCGCGTCAGCATCATGGAGGCTGCCTGATGCCTGTCCCTGCCGCAGCGAAGGTGCAATCCGTCCCGATCGCGCTAATCGACGTGATCAATCCGCGTGCCCGCAACAGGAAGGTGTTCCGGGAGATGCTCGACAGCATTGCTGCTGTCGGCCTCAAGCGCCCCATCACCGTCGCCGTGCGGCAAGGTCCTCAGGGCCTCCGGTACGACCTCATCTGTGGCCAGGGACGCCTGGAAGCCTTCCGGGAACTCGGCCAGGTGGAGATCCCGGCCGTGGTGGTGGACGCCGAAACCGAGGACTGCCTCGTGATGAGCCTGGTCGAGAATGTGGCCCGGCGTCAGCACCAAGCCATCGATCTGCTGCACGATATCGACGGCATGCGCCGGCGCGGCCATTCGGATCCCGAGATCGCTCGCAAGACCGGGCTTTCGCTGGAGTACGTCCGTGGTGTTCTTCGGCTCCTCACGGGTGGCGAAACGCGCCTTCTGAGGGCGGTGGAGGCAGGACAGATGCCGGTCAGCGTCGCCGTTGAGATCGCGGAAGCAGAGGACGCGAATGTCCAGCGCGTGCTGCACGAAGCCTATGAGAAGAAGCTGCTGCGCGGCCACAACTTGATGTCGGCGAAGCGCCTTATCGAGGTACGCAGGAGCCAGGGACCGCGGGTCAAGGCCAACGAGCGTCGTCGGCTGCGACCGCTCTCGGTGGACTCCCTGCTGCGGACCTATCGGCAGGATGTGGATAAGAAGCGCATGATCGTGCGTGATGCGACGAATACGCGGGGCATGCTGTTGTTCGTGGTCGAGGCGCTGCGGGCCCTTCGCGCGGATGAGGGCTTTGTGAATCTGCTGCGCGCTGAGGGCCTCTATACGATGCCAGCGAAGCTGGCCGAACGCGTCGGGCCCGCGCCGGGGGAGGCGTGACATGGTCGCCGAGCACAAACCGCCGCGCATCAAGAGTGCGTTCGAGGCCACCAGCATCCAGGTTCCTCTGGAGCGGATCCGCCCGCTGCGCCCGGTCTCCGGCAAGACGCGGAGATCGACGAAGTATGCGCAGATCGCTGCCTCAGTGGCCGAGGTGGGCCTGATCGAGCCGCCGATCGTGGTGCGCCATCCGTCGGAGCCGGACGCCTACCTACTGCTGGATGGTCATCTCCGGGTCGAAATCCTGCGCGATCGGGGCGCTATCGATGTCCTCTGCCTCGTCGCGACTGACGACGAGGCATTCACCTACAACAAGCGCATCAGCCGCCTCGCCGCGGTGCAGGAGCACCGCATGATCTTGCAGGCGGTCGACCGGAACGTTCCAGAAGAACGCTTGGCCCGTGCGCTCAACATCGACATCAGCACGCTTCGCCAGAAGAAGCGGGCACTGCAAGGCATCTGTCCGGAGGCCGTCGAGATCCTGAAGGACAAGCCGATTTCGCTTAGCGTGTTCTCCATCCTGCGGCGCATGATGCCGCTTCGACAGATGGAAGCTGCCGAGATGATGGTGGGCATGAACCGCTACTCGAAGGGCTACGTCCAGGCGCTGCTGGTCGCGACGCCAGATGACCAGCTGGTGCAGGACGGCAGGCCGAAGGCGCCGAAGGCCCTAACCCGGGAGCAAGTGATTCTGATGGAGCGCGAGACGGCTCGGCTCGACCGGGAGATCAAGGTTGCCGAGCAATCCTACGGCCCGGATCACCTGCGGATGGTGCTGGCGCGGACATATCTGACCAAACTCGTCGCGAATGCGCGCGTCGAGCGCTGGCTCCAGCAGCACCAGCCGGAGATGCTCACTGAGTTCCGCAAGCTGGTGGATGGCCAGACGGCTGTCGCGTAGCCGCGGCGCGGCCGGACGATCCGGTCGGCTGCAATGGGGACCCGGACCCGAAAGCGCGGGGACCGCCGGAGACGCCGCACGGTGGGGCGGATCGAGGGCGGTGGTGGGAATGGCGGCGGACCCGCTGGTGCCCACCAGGCCGGCCGTCATAGGGTTGGCCGCATCATCAGCGATCGACCGTGCCTGCTGCCGCTCGGCGTCTCTCGCCTGGAGCGCCGGGCACGGTCGGCGCGATGATGACTACAGGCAGATCGCTCGATTAAACGCCCGATCCGCCGCCATCGCGTCCATCATGCGCGCGAGCGCCGGCGCGTTGGCGAGTTCGACGACAGCCCGGCGCTGTAGCTCGGCGGGGAACTCCGTCACCCGGGGACACGGCCGATCAGAAATCGCCGCGCCGCAGCCGCTCAGCAGCACCAGCGCGCTCAGCGTCACGAGCCGCCGCATCCCCAACCCTCCTCGTTTGCTGTTCCGCGCGCACGGCCTCGGCACGGCGGGCATCGCGGCCGTCGCGTCGCCCCGCCAAATACGCGGCGCCCAGCGCCGCAAGAGCCGCCCCAGCGAGTGCGAGCCAGCGCTGTACCCGCCCCCACAGCGACGCGGTCACGTTGCCCGCTCCCGGCGCAGCAGCAGGGCAACCGCCACCATGGCGATGGCGACCACCAACGCCACACCCACCCACACCGGCACGCCGGCCAACGCCTGAAGCGCGGGCGCAGCGGTCGCCGCCGCCGCGGCATAGCCGCCCAGCTTCGCCGCCTCGGCACCCTCCGCAGGCGGCGTGGCCGGCGCAACATGCCGGCTGGCGACGAACTCCCCTCGCGCCCACAGCCCTGCCTCGGCGGCGCGTCGGTTCACGAGCCCCGGCACGGTGACCAGCCGCCCATTCTGCCGCTGCTTTACGTACAGCCCCATGCGCCGGAGCGCGCCGTCATAGTCGCCGCGGTTCAGCACGGCGGCGATGTTGGCCAGCGGTTTCCCCGCCGCGGTGCTGTGCCCGAGGTTGAAGGCGAACGACACAAGCGCGCCGTGCTGGCCGTCCTCGACCGGGTCGAGGCGCGCGAAGTCTGGGATTACGAGATTGCCTACCCCGTCCTGCACCTTCTGCGGCACGCCCTGGAGCTGCTCTTGAAGGCGTGCCTGGTACCCCCGCCGCATGGCCATGAACTCGGTATGCTGCTGCAGGCCCTGACGGCGCGGCTGCAGCACGAGCACGACGCCGATCTGCCGGCCATCGCGAAGGCCCGGATCCTCGAGTTCGCCGACTTTGATCCTGCCGGCATCGCGTTCCGCTACAGCCAGGTCCGGCCCGAGCAGAGCCGCGGGTTCGGCCCGATCCCCACCGAGGCGCATGTCGATCTGTGTCACCTGCGTCGGACGATGGGGCCGATCACCCAGCGGGTGATGGAGCTTGCGCCTGCACTGAAGGCCGGAGACCACTGCGCAGTGGTGCGGACCCTCGCAACCTTGGCCACTGACTCGCCTTGCAGACGCGATTCGAACTGACGGGGCACAACGGCCCCCGCAAAGCCTTGTTTTCACGTCAGCTTTCTCGACGTACTAAATCGACCAAGTCAGGAGGTCCGGAGAGAACTGGCCTCGGGAGAGCGAGTTTCGCCCGTCTCGGCGCCGGGGCAGTCAACAGGTCTGCGCCGAAAACCCCAGGAAACCTGCCACTCAGCACGGTGGCCGACCAGGGGGAGAGCGGGACGCCCATTGGAACTGGCGGAGGAGGTGCGACTCGGTACAGGCGGCCTCCAGGCTGGAGCCTTGGAGAGTTGGGCGTTCATCCGGCAATTGCGCCGAACTGTCGGTCGGGCGAAGCCGAGACCGGGATGGGGCTCCGACCCTTCCTTATCCAAATCAGGGAGATGCGCTAGCCTTCCGCTCACTCACCGGATGGCGCGGCCTGCCCGGCATAGACAAGGCGAGCTGACCCATGTTCGACGAATTCGGCATTCCGGGCGACGCTGACTCGGGCCACGCCGGGCCCATTCTTGAAACCTTCGTATACTGCAGTCGTGCCGCCGAAGGCGTCGACGACGCTGAGGTCGGCCGCATCATCGAGTTCTCTCAACACCGCAATGTCGCCCGCGACATCACTGGGGTGCTGGTTTTCGGCAGCGGCGTCTTCTTCCAGTGGATCGAGGGGCCGCCCGCCCAGTTGGAGAGCCTGATCGCGAGCCTTCATGGCGATCCGCGCCACTACGACATCGTCACGCTGGACCGGAGTGTGGAAAAGCGCGCGCGTCTATATCCGAATTGGGAGATGGAGCGGGTCGGAGCCGACGACATCCGCGCGGTGCTGCAGGACGCGCTTGAGAGCGCCGAAGACGAGAACAACATCGTGGCACTGCGGCGTATTCTCGATCACCTCGATTCAGGTCCGCTGGATACGCTCCACCCTTCCGCCACGAAGCGGTCGGGCGCCGACACGTAGCGTCCGCGGGTGTGGTGGGAATTCCGGTTCTGTCCGGGATGTAGATCTGGAATGGCCAACGGACCTGTCGGCTACCCGCTGGCACCACCGAGCCAGCTTGCGTCCATCGCCTCCACCGGACGGATACAGAGCAGAGATGATTTTGGTCGGTGATCGGCGTGCTGCCTCGCACCCACGTCACAGCCGGACCAACCTGACGAACTTGACGAGCGGCCTCGCGCCTCCGATATTGCCCGTCATGGCCACCCCCACCGCTACCCAAACCTCCCGTCGCTCGACC
>LNFM01004889.1_pt1 | contig 34729 bp, 35 predicted proteins | sample 596031 | NCBI WGS metagenome assembly LNFM01 (sample SAMN04254537, study PRJNA301005) | activated carbon metagenome | isolation source: dual media filters at the Ann Arbor, Michigan drinking water treatment plant | place: USA: Ann Arbor
TGATGAGGGTGACTTTGAGGCCGCGGGACTCAAGAATCGCGGCCAGGGATGCGGAGGCTATGCCTTTGCCCAGAGAGGACACCACACCGCCGGTGACGAACACAAATTTGGTCATGTCTCGGGCGAGCCAGGTGCTCGCAGGAGGTGGAAATGGCGATTATAAATGGCGCCCCTTCACCCCACCGCCCGCCCCACCCGGCCGGATACGCAGCCAAGGCCCAACTGCTACATTGCGCCCATGAACGAACTCGCTGGAAAACACATCGTCCTGGGCCTTTCGGGCGGCATCGCCTGCTACAAGGCGGCCGAGCTCTGCCGGGCGCTGGTGAAGGCCGGTGCCACCGTGCAGGTGGTCATGACCGAAGCGGCCGAGCAGTTCATGACCGCCGTGACCATGCAGGCGCTTTCAGGCCGGCCGGTGTTCACCTCGCAGTGGGACGCGCGCACCTCGGGCGGCGCCGACAACAACATGCCGCACATCAACCTCAGCCGCGAGGCCGACGCCATCGTTGTGGCCCCGGCCAGCGCCGACTTCATGGCCAAGCTGGTGCACGGCCGCGCGGACGAACTGCTCTCGTTGATGTGCCTGGCGCGCCCCATCGAGAGCGTGCCGCTGATCCTGGCGCCCGCCATGAACCGCGAAATGTGGTCGCACCCGGCCACGCAACGCAAGCCGATGGCGCCACCGTGCTCGACGTGGGCGCGGGCGAACAGGCCTGTGGAGAGACCGGTGACGGCCGAATGCTCGAGCCCGACGAGTTGCTGTACGACCTGATCCGCTTCTTCACGCCCAAGCGGCTGGCCGGCCAGCACGTGCTGGTGAGCGCAGGACCCACCTTTGAAGCCATCGACCCGGTGCGGGGGCTGACCAACCTCTCCAGCGGCAAGATGGGCTTTGCCATTGCGCGGGCCGCGCACGAGGCGGGCGCCAAGGTGACGCTGGTCGCCGGCCCGGTGGGCCTTCCCACGCCGCGCGGCGTGGGGCGCGTCAATGTGAAGTCGGCGCTGAACATGCAGAAGTCTCTGGACCACCTGGCCCAGGCCGCCACCGTGTTTGTGTCGGCCGCCGCCGTGGCCGACTGGCGCCCGGCGCAGATGCTGGACCAGAAGATCAAGAAGGACGGCTCGGGCGAGGTGCCCACGCTGTCGTTTGTGGAGAACCCCGACATCCTGGCCGGTATTGCGGCCAGCCCGCGTGCGCACAGCGGGGCGCTGTATTGCGTGGGCTTTGCCGCCGAGAGCCATGACCTGCTGGCCCACGCCCAGGCCAAGCGGGCGCGCAAGGGTGTACCGCTGCTGGTGGGCAACATCGGGCCCGACACGTTCGGACAGGATGACAACGCGCTGCTGTTGGTGGACGAGGACGGCACGCTGGAGTTGCCGCGGGCTTCGAAGCTGGTGCTGGCGCGTCAGCTCATTGCCGAGATTGCTCGGCGGCTGCACAGCTGATCGATCCGGCGTCGGGCCGCCCCAAGCCGGATCAGCCCCCTCGGGGGGCAGCGGACCTCGCGCAGCGGGGGAGCGTGGGGGCTATTTCAGTCCCACCACGGCAGGAGCCGCTTCATCGCGGCCACCTCACCGCAGTGATCCGGCACATAACCCGGCAGCCCCGCCAGCTGGTCGTGCCATGCCCGGCTGCGCAGGCGCTGCAGCAGGCGTTGCACGGCCGGTTGTTCCAGCGCAGTTTTCAGGCACACCAGCAAATAGCGCTCTTCGGTGAGCGGCACAAAACCCAGGCCCTGGGTGCGCGCGGCGTACTCAGTGCCCAGGCCCACGTCGGCCGCGCCGCTGGCCACCGCCTGTGCCACCGCGGCGTGCGAGGTTTCCGCGTGGTCGAAGCCGTTGATGTCTTCGGGCATCAGCAGCGCCTGCGTGAGCAGCTCGTCCAGCAGCAGTCGCGTGCCGGTGCCCAGTGCGCGGTTGACAAAACGGGCCTGCAGGCGCGCCACGTCCTTCATGTCGTGCAAGCGCAGCGGATTGCCGGGGGCCACCATCAGGCCCTGGGCGCGGCGCGCAAAGCCAATGATCTTGTGCAGCCCGGGCTTGAGCAGCGGGCGGTAGGTGCGTGCGCTCTGGCTGCCCGAGGCGGCAAACGGCTGGGTGTGAAAACCGGCCAGGGCGCAGCGGCCTTCGTTGAGCGCGCGGATCGCGTCCACGCTGCCGCAGAAGCGTATGTCCAGATGCAGCCGACCGGCGTCCTTGCGGGAGGACGCATCAGAGGCGGCGAAGTCCTGCAGGGCGCTCAAGGCGTGGTCGTGGCTGGCGTAGAGCGTCAGCACCTCGCTCTCGCCTTCGACCCCCGCGTCGTCGAATGCGCGGGCAAACGCGCGTTCAAGTTCGGCGCGCAGGCCTTCGATCTGCGGCCCCAAACGCGCCTGTGCCAGCCGTTCGGCCATCAGCAGGCGCTCGCCAAACGGCGTGAGGCGCGCCGCCTGGCCGCGTTCCCAGAACAACAAAGCTTCGCCCAGATCGGCTTCCCAGTCTTTGAGCTGGCCCCACACGTGGCGGTACGACAGGTCAAGCTGGCGCGCCGCCGCCGAGATGGAGCCGCTGGTGTGCACCGCCTGCAAGACGTCCATCATCGGATTGCGCAGCAGCGCATGGCCGCTGGAGCGGCCCGGTGCGCGGGCGGCGAACGCGTACGACAACTCGATCTGTTTCATGGTCCGCGAGTGTGCCCCAAGCCCGCACGGTGTCGCCGTCGATCGGCCTCGACATATGAACGGACGTACCTATGCAGGGCAATTCATACCGCGTCACTACGTAGGTGCTCCCGGGGGTGTTCAGCCTATGCTCTGCGCCCACATGAACACCTTTTCCGATAGCGTCAGCACAGCACTGCAGCTGGTGGTTTCGGGCGATCCGGGTCTCTGGGCGGTGGTGAGCCGGTCGCTCGCCGTGAGCGCTCTTGCCTGCCTTTTGGCCTGTGGCTTGGGGTTGGTGCTGGGCGCCTGGCTGGCGGTGTCGCGCTTCCCGGGGCGCGGTGCGGTGCTCACCCTGCTCAATACTTTCCTGGCCGTGCCCTCGGTGGTGGTGGGCCTGGTCATCTATCTCCTGCTGTCGCGCTCGGGCCCGCTGGGTTTTCTCGGCTGGCTGTTCAGTTTCCAGGCCATGGTGCTGGCGCAGGCCTGCCTGGTGCTGCCGCTGGTGACGGCGCTCACGCGCCAGGTGGTGGAAGACGCCGACCGTGACCACGGCGAGCAACTCTCGTCCCTGGGTGCAGGGCCGGTGCTGCGCAGCTTGATGCTGGCCTGGGATGACCGCTACGCGCTCATCACTGTGCTGCTCACTGCCTTTGGACGCGCCGTTTCTGAAGTGGGCGCGGTGATGATCGTGGGTGGCAACATCGAGGGCTTCACCCGCGTCATGACGACCGCCATTGCACTGGAAACCAGCAAAGGTGATCTGCCGCTGGCGCTGGGCCTGGGGCTGGTGCTGCTGGGGGTGGTGCTGGTGCTCAATGCGCTGGTGTCGCTGATCAGCCGTTGGCGCGAGCGGGCCGACAGCGCCGATGCAACGCGCTTGACGCTGGTGACGCAATGACCGGTCTGCCTGTGAACGCGGTGCTCCCCGCCGTTTGTTTTGATTTGCGCAACGTGCAGGTGCACCTGGGCTCAGCTGGCCGGCTGCATGCCCTGACCGACATCTACCTGCGCATCCAGGCCGGCGAACGCGTGGCGCTGGTGGGGGCGAACGGCAGCGGCAAGAGCACGCTGCTGCGCACCCTGCATGGGCTGCAGCGCATCAGCGGTGGCGAATTGCATGCATCGAGCCAGCAGCGCGTGGCCATGCTGTTCCAGCGGCCCCACATGCTGCGCCTGAGCGTGCGTCTGAACATCCAGCTGGGCTTGTGGCTCAAGGGCGTGGCCTGGGGCGAGACCCGTGCGCTGGCGCTGGCCGCGCTCGACCGCGTGGAGCTCGGACACATTGCCGAGCGCAATGCGCGTGCGCTCTCGGGCGGGCAGCAGCAGCGCGTGGCGCTGGCCCGTGCCTGGGCCCTGCGGCCCGATGTGTGGTTGCTGGACGAGCCCACCGCCAGTCTGGACCCGCACGCCAAGCGCGAGGTGGAAGCACAGATCGCCGAATTCACGCTGGGTCAGCCCGGGGGCGAGCGCCCACCCACGCTGGTGTTCAGCAGCCACAACCTGGGCCAGGTCAAGCGCCTGGCCAGCCGCGTGATTTACCTGGAGCAAGGGCGGCTGCTGGCCGACCTGCCCGTTGCCGATTTTTTCAACCACGACCTGTTGCGCACGCTGTGCCCGCAGGCCCATTTGTTCGATGCATTCCGTCGTCTGACCCTCGTTGCCGCTCTTGGTACTGCACTACTTGCGAGTGCCGGCGCCATGGCGCAAAGCATCGTGGTGGCGTCCACCACCTCCACCGAGCAGTCGGGCTTGTTCTCGTATTTGCTGCCCGAGTTCAAGAAGGCCAGCGGTATCGACGTGAAGGTGGTGGCCCTGGGCACCGGCCAGGCCATCGACATGGCACGCCGCGGTGACGCCGACGTGCTGTTCGTGCACGACAAGGTGGCCGAAGACAAGTTTGTGGCTGACGGTTTTGCCGACAAGCGCCAGGAGGTCATGTACAACGACTTTGTGCTGATCGGCCCCAAGGCCGACCCAGCCGGCACCAAAGGCAACGACATCGTGGCCGCCTTGAAGAAGGTGGCCACCGCCAACGCACCCTTCATCTCGCGAGGCGACAAGAGCGGCACGCACGCGGCCGAGCTTCGTTTCTGGAAGATGACGGACACCGATGCCAACAGGGGCACCGGCTCGGCATGGGCCCGGCGCTCAACATCGGCTCCAGCACCGGTGGCTATGTGCTGGCCGACCGTGGCACCTGGCTCAACTTCAAGAACCGCGGCGATCTCGTGGTGCTGGTCGAAGGCGACAAGCGCCTGTTCAACCAGTATGGCGTGATGCTGGTGAGCGCGGCCAAGCACCCGCAGGTGAAGACGGCCGACGGCCAGAAGTTTGTGGACTGGGTGACCGGTCCGGCGGGTCAGGCCGTGATTGCCGGCTACAAGATTGGCGGCGAGCAGCTCTTTTTCCCGAATGCGTCGAAGTGAAGGCCCGTCTGACGGTCATTGCGATCGCTGCGCTGGCTGGTTGTGCCACGCCTGAGGCGCCCGTGACGAAAGAACCCCTGCAGGTCTACGCCGCCGGCAGCCTGCGCGAGGTGCTGACAGAGATCGCGCGCGATCACGAAGTGCGTACCGGCCAGAAGATCGCGTTGACCTTCGGCGCCTCGGGCCTCTTGCGCGAGCGCATCGAAAAAGGGGAGGGCGCGCAGGTGTTCGCCTCGGCCGATACTCAGCACCCCCAGCGCCTGGCCGCAGGTGGTGCGTGGGCGCCGCCCACCGTGTTCGTGCGCAACAGCCTGTGTGCGCTCACGCAGGCCGGTGTGAGCGCCACGCCGCAGAACCTGCTGGAGACCATGCTCAACCCGGCCGTGAAGCTGGGCACCTCCACACCCAAGGCCGACCCATCGGGCGACTACGCGTGGGAGCTGTTTCGCAAGGCCGAGACGCTGAGCGCCGGCGCCTACGCCGCGCTCGACGCGAAGGCGCTCAAGCTCACCGGCGGCGCCGACTCACCCAAACCTCCGGCCGGCAGGGGCACCTACGCCTGGGTCATGGACCAGGGCCAGGCCGATGTGTTCCTGACCTACTGCACCAACGCCGTGGCCTCGCAAAAAGAGGTGCCGCGCTTGAAGGTGGTGCAGGTGCCCGCGGCCTTGCAGGTAGGCGCGTCGTACGGCCTGACCGTGAAGCGCGGTGCGCCTGCACCGACCGAGGCTTTTGCCAAAGCCCTGCTGGCACCCGCCGCGCAGGCCACGTTTGCGCGTTACGGCTTTGGCCAACCCTGACGATCCGGGTCTGCGCCGGCGCGATCTGCTGATCGCATCGGGCGTGCTCGCTGGCCTGCCCGCGTGGGCGCAAACACGCAGCATGACCGACGGCGCCGGCCGCCGCGTGAACGTGCCGGCCAGGGTCCAGCGAATCTTCCCCGCCGGCCCGCCCGCCGCCATCTGGCTCTACACGCTCGCGCCCGACGCCCTCATCGGCTGGCCTCGGGCCAACCGCGGGCCCGAACTCGAATTCCTGTTGCCCGGCATCGGCAACCGGCCCGAGGTGGGGCGCCTCACCGGGCGTGGCAACACCACCAACCTCGAACAGCTGCTGCTCAGCAAGCCCGACCTGATCTTCGACGCGGGCTCGATCCGCCAGACCTTCGCCGAGCTGGCCGATCGCGTTCAGTCGCAAACCGGCATTCCGTACGCACTGCTGGACGGCCGCCTGGCCTCGGTGGCGCAGGGCTACACGCTGCTGGGCGAACTCACGGGACGGCAGACGCGCGCAGCCGTGCTGGCGCGTTACACAGCCGACACCTTGCGCACGGTGCGCGAGCGTGTGGCGCGTGCACCTGCGCAGCCCCGCGTGTACTACGCGCGCGGCCCCGAGGGCCTTGAGACTGGCCTGGGCGGCTCGATCAACGTGGAGATCTTCGAGGCCATGGGCATCCGCCATATGGCCGCCGAGTTGCAGGGCGGCCTGGCCACGGTGTCCATGGAGCAGGTGCTCGCCTGGGACCCCGAGGTGATCGTCACCATCGACCAGACCTTTGCGCAGACCGTGCGCAACAACCCGCTGTGGCGCAGCGTGAGCGCGGTAAAAAGCGGGCGCGTGCACCTCTCGCCCAAGTTGCCCTTTGGCTGGATCGACTTTCCACCCAGCGTGAACCGTCTGCCCGGCCTGTGGTGGCTGGGCAGCAAGGTGTTCCCGGCGCTGTTTCCCGAAGACCTGTCGGTGATCACACGCGATTTCTACAAACTGTTCTACCAGGTCGACCTGAATCCCGATCAGGTGCAGCGCGTGCTGGCCGGACGGGACTGATCCCATGCGCGGCGGTGCCTTCTGGGCGGTGGGCGTGCTGCTCGCGGGTGTGCTGGTGGCCTTCACCCAGGGCCGCACACCGATTGCGCTGACCGACCTCTGGCAACTGGTGTGGTCGGTGCTGCAAGGCGCGCCCGCACCCAACGAACAGACGCAGACCATCGTGTGGCAGATCCGCGGCCCGCGCGTGCTCGCCGCGATCGCGGTGGGTTCGGCGCTGGCGGTGGCCGGGGCGGCGTTTCAGGGTCTGTTTCGCAACCCGCTGGTGTCGCCCGACATCCTGGGGGCTTCCGCCGGCGCGGCACTGGGCGCGGTGCTCGGCATCTACTTCTCCATCGGCGTCTTCGGCATCCAGATGGCGGCGTTTGCCGGCGGGCTGCTGGCGGTGGCGCTGGTGTACGGCGTGGGCTCCACCGTGCGCAACAGCGACCCGGTGCTGGTGTTGCTGCTCGCGGGCATCGTCATCGGCTCACTGCTGGGCGCGGGCATCGGCATGGTGAAAGTGCTGGCCGACCCCTACAACCAGCTGCCGGCCATGACCTTCTGGCTGCTCGGCAGCCTCTCGGCCACGCATGTGGACGATCTGCCCGCGCTCATCGCGCCCGTGGCGCTGGGCACGGTGGTGCTGCTGTTGCTGCGCTGGCGCATGGACGTGATGTCGCTGCCCGAAGAAGAGGCCCGCTCGCTGGGCGCGCGCACCACCGCGCTGCGTTTGCTCATCGTGGCCGCGGCCACGCTGATGACCGCGGCGAGCGTGGCGGCCGCGGGCATTGTGGGCTGGGTCGGGCTGGTGGTGCCGCACCTGGCGCGCTTTCTGGTGGGGCCGTCGTTCGTGCGCCTGCTGCCCACTTCGGCGGTGCTGGGTGGCGGGCTGCTGCTGTTCATCGACACGCTGGCGCGCACCCTGGCGCCGGTGGAGATTCCGTTGGGCATCCTCACCGCCCTCATCGGCTCGCCGTTTTTCATCGTCTTGCTGCGTCGTGCCTCGCGGGGATGGACATGAGCGCAGCGCCGGGCCGCTCCCAGGCCAGCTCGCACCGCAGCCCGCAGGGCGAAGGTATTCCATTGAATGCCATGCTGCAGGCCACCAACCTCAGCGTGGGCTACCCTGGCCGTGTGGTGGGTTCCAGCCTTTCGCTGTCGTTGCGCAGCGGAGAAGTGCTCGCGCTGCTCGGCCCCAATGGCTGCGGCAAGACCACGCTGCTCAAGACCTTGCTCGGCCTGCTGCCCCCGCTCGCAGGGGCGGTGCAGCTGCAGGGCAGGCCGCTGGTGCAATGGCCGCTGGCCGATCGCGCTCGCGAAATCGCCTATGTGCCGCAAGGCCAGGCCAGCACCTTCGGTTTCACCGCGCTGGAAATGGTGCTCATGGGCCGCACCGCACACCAGGGGCTGTTGGCTCGCCCTAGCGCGCAAGACCGTGCCATCGCGCACACGGCACTGCAACGTGTGGGTATGGCGCACCTGGCCGAGCGTTCGGTGCACCGCATCAGCGGCGGCGAACGCCAGCTCGTGCTGATCGCGCGCGCGCTCGCGCAGCAGCCACGCGCCGTGCTGCTCGACGAGCCCACCGCCAGCCTCGATTTCGGCAACCAGGGCCTGGTGATGCGCGCCATCCGCGCGCTGGCCGGTGAAGGCCTTGCGGTCCTGTTCACCACGCACGACCCCAACCAGGCGCTGCGCTGCGCCGACCGCGCGATGCTCATGCGCGAGGGCCGCGTGCTGGCGGAGGGTGCGGTGGAGGATGTGATCGAGGCAGACCGTCTGCGCGCGCTGTACAGCGCGGGCGTGATGCAGGTGAACGATGCCACCGGTGGTCCACCGGTCTTTCTGCCGGCGTTCGACAACGCTGATCAGGCCACGAACCGGTAGCCGATGCCCGTCTCGGTGACGAGGTGGCGCGGCATCGATGGCTGAGCCTCGACCTTCTTGCGCAGGTTGGCCATGTGCACGCGCACATAGTGCGAATCCTCCGCGTGGCCCGGGCCCCAGACCGCCTTGAGCAGTTGCGCGTGGGTGATGACCCGGTCGGGTTGAGAAGCCAGGTGGGTCAACAGCTTGTATTCGATCGGCGTGAGGTGCAGCGTCTCACCGGCGCGCTCCACCACGCGGCGCACGAGGTCGATGCGGATGTCGCCAAACTGGATCTGCGGCGCTCCACCGGGCGTCTGCTGCTGGTGGCGGCGCAGCTGGGCGCGCACGCGTGCGCTGAGTTCGCCCGAGCCGAAGGGCTTGACCAGGTAGTCGTCCGCACCCGCGTCGAGAGCGGCGATCTTGCTGGCTTCGGTGCTGCGCGCCGAGAGCACAATCACCGGCAGGTTGGACCACTGCCGCAGCTCTCGGATCAGATCCACACCATCGCCATCGGGCAGGCCGAGGTCGAGCACCACCAGGTCAGGGCGGCGCGTGCCCGCTTCGATGAGACCTCGCTGGTAGTTCTCGGCCTCGTGCACGGTGTGACCTTCGGCCTCCAGCGTGAGGCGCACGAAACGGCGGATGTGGGCCTCGTCTTCCACGATCAGGATCTGGCTGCCGGCGGTGCTCATGTTGGGCTCGCTTCCTCGGTGGCGGTGGTGGTGCCCAGGTCGGCCGGGGGCGTGCCGCGGGGCAGCGTGATGACGAAGCGTGCGCCCTGCACGACGCCATCCTGCAGACGGTTGTGAGCCTCGATGGTGCCACCATGTGCTTGCACAATGGCGCGGCAGATTGCCAGTCCCAGGCCCACGCCCGGGGTGGCGCTTTCGCGCTGGCCACGCTCGAACTTCTCGAACACCCGTTCCTCCTGTCCTTTAGGCAGGCCTGGGCCATGGTCGTCGAGCAGCAGCATCACCGCATCGCTACGCGAACGCGCTGCGATGTCGATGGCGCTGCCTGCGGACGTGTATTTCGCTGCGTTCTCCAGCAGATTGACCAGCACCCGTTCAAACAACACCGAATCCACCTGCACCAGCGGCAGGTCATCGGGCAGGGACACCTCCAAGGTGCGCCCCTGCAGCAGACTGCCACACGCTGCGAGCGCGCTGCCCAAGGACTCCTCCAGTGGCTGCCACGCCAGGTTGAGTTGCACCGCGCCAGCCTGCAGGCGGGCCATGTCGAGCAGGTTGTTCACCTGCGCGTTCATGCGCTGGGCCGATTGCCGCATGGCGTCGGTCACCTTGCGTTGCGCCTCGCTCAAGGCGGGAGGTGTGAGTTCCAGCGCATCGGCCAGCCCCACCAGCGAGGCCAGCGGCGTGCGCAGGTCGTGGGAGATGGCCGACAGCAACGAGTTGCGCAGGCGCTCCGACTCGATCTGCACCGTGCTGCTTTGCGCCACCTCGTTGTAGTGGATGCGCTCCAGCGAGATCGCCAGCAGCGAGGCGCAGGTCTGCAGAAGCCGGCGCTGCTCAACGCTCCACGGCCGCGTGCCGGTGGGTTCGACCACCAGTACGCCGCGCACGCGCATGGGTGCCTTCAGTGGCAGCACGAGGCTGGCGCTGGCGGGTAGGGTGTCGGTGCCGCGGCCAGCCTCTTCGCCGCGGTCGAAGGCCCATTGCGCCACCGCGCTATCCACCGGCGCGCTGCCGCCTTCCATGGCTTGCAACTGGTCATGCTCGTCGGCAACGAGCAAGGTGGAGCGCGCACCGAACTCACCGGTGAGGAAGCGCGCACCAATCTCGGCCACCTGGGCGCTCAGCAGCGCGGCAGAGAGATCGCGCGACATGTCGTAGAGGCTGCGCACGCGGTGTTCGCGCTGCGTGGCGGCCTCGGCTTGCAGCTTGAGGCCAGCCGTGAGCTGGCCCACCACCAGCGCCACCACCAGCATCACGCCGAAGGTGACCAGGTATTGGACATCGCTCACCGCGAAGTTGAAACGTGGCGGGACGAAGAAAAAATCGAACAGGGCCACGCCAAAGAACGCGGCGAACACCGCCGGGCCTCGCCCATGCACCAGGCCCACGCCCACCACCGAAAGCAGGAACAGCATGACGATGTTGCTCAGTTCGAGCACGTTCAACAGCGGCGTGGCCAGCAACGCGGTGAGGCTGCAGACCGCTGTGGCCCAGAAGTACCCTCGCCAGTGCAGTCTGTCGCGTTCCAGCTGGCGGACGGTGGGACGCGGCGCGGTGGATGCCGGGAGTCCCACCTGCACGAGGTCCAGGTCCTCAGCGCGGTCGGCGATGCAGTCGGCGACGCTGCGCTGCCAGGGCCAACGTCGCGCGCGCCGGCCGAGAACGACCCGCGCCAGATTGTGTTCGCGCGCATAGCGCACCAGGGCCGTTGCGACATCGGCGGCGGACAACGTGGCGGTGGTCGCGCCGAACGATTCGGCGAATTGCAGTGTGCGCTGCGCGGCATCGCCCATGGGCCGCCCGGGCGACTCCACGTGCACCGCGTGCCACGGCACATCGAGCTGTGCCGCCATGCGGGCGGTGCTGCGCACCAGCTTGTCGCCGTGCGGCCCCGACCCCACGGCCACCAACAGTGCCTCGCGGTTGGGCCACACCGGTTTCTCGGCGCTCCCCCGGCGCCAGGCACGCATCTCGTCGTCCACCCGGTCCGCGGTGCGGCGCAGCGCCAGCTCGCGCAACGCGAGCAGATTGCCCTTGCGGAAAAAGTTGGCGGCGGCCCGTTCGGCCCGGTTGTCTCCATCCCGCGGCAGGTAGACCTTGCCGGCCTTGAGTCGCTCCAGCAGTTCGTCGGGCGGCAGGTCGACCACCACCACCTCGTCGGCATCGTCGAAGAAGCGGTCGGGCACGGTCTCCCAGACGCGGATGCCGGTGATGCCGCTGACGATGTCGTTCAAGCTCTCCAGGTGCTGCACATTCATCGTCGACCACACGTCGATGCCCGCGGCCAGCAGTTCCTCGGCGTCTTGCCAGCGCTTGGGGTGGCGCGAGCCCGCCACGTTGCTGTGCGCCAGCTCGTCGAGCAGCACCAGTGCGTTGTCGTGCTGTGCGCCGAAGGCCAGGGCCGCGTCGATGTCGAACTCGTGCAACTGTTGGCCGCGGTAGGGAACAGACCGCAGGGGCAGGCGGGGCAGGTCCTTGGCCAGCGCCTCGGTCTCGGGGCGGCCATGCGTTTCGACAACGCCGATGGTCACCGGGGTACCCTGCGATCGGGCCACCCGCGCCGCCGAAAGCATGGCGTAGGTTTTGCCCACGCCCGCCGATGCGCCAAAGAAGATCTTCAGGCTGCCACGGTGCGCGCGGGCCTCGGCTTCCTGCACCTGCGCGAGCAAGGCATCGGGGTCGGGGCGGATGGGTTCGGACATGTTGCCTCTTGCCGCGCTTCAGGAAGGATCGTGTCGGTGGGGAGCATTGTCGCCCGCTCTGTGTTTTCGCTGACGGGGGCTTCGAACCCCTCGTGCCACCAACCACCAGGCCACGATCAGGGGCAGCACGATGGCGGCCAACGCCGCCAGGGGTTCCCACCAGCCGTGCAACCCCGCGCTCACAGCGTTGCGCGGGTCGCAGCCTGCGCAGCCAACGACAGATTGAGCTTCATCACGTTCACGCGCGGCTCTCCGAGGAATCCGAACAAGGTGTTCTCGGTGTGCTGGTCGACCAGGGCGTTCACCGCCTCGGGCGACAGACTGCGCACGCGCGCCACGCGCGCCACCTGGTAGCGGGCAGCCGCCAGGCTGATGTGTGGGTCCAGGCCGCTGGCCGAGGCCGTCACCAGATCCACCGGCACCGGCGCCATGTTGCCCGGGTCGGCAGCGCGCATCGCTTCAATGCGGGCTTGCACCGCTTCAGCCAAGGCTGGGCTCGTGGGGCCCAGGTTGGAGCCGCTGGAAGCACCGGCGTTGTAGGCCATGGGTCCCGTGGCCGATGGTCGGCTCCAGAAGTTCTCGGGTTGTGAAAAGGACTGACCAATGAGCTCGGAGCCCACCACCTGGCCATGGCTTTCCATCAGACTGCCATTGGCCTGGTTTGGAAACACCGTCTGCGCCACACCCGTGACGAGCAGCGGGTAGAGCAGACCAGTGACCAGGGTCAGCACCGCGAACAGCACCAGGGCGGGGCGCAGCACCGCTGCCTTGTCGTCGGCTTCGTCGGGAGGCAATTGAGGTTTTGTGTTCATGAGATGTCCTTGAAGGTTCAGGCGAAGCCGATGGCCGAGATCAACAGATCGATGGCCTTTATGCCGATGAAGGGCACGACGATGCCGCCCAGGCCGTAGATGGCCAGGTTGCGGCGCAGCAGAGAAGCGGCGCCCACCGCCCGGTAGCGCACGCCTTTGAGCGCCAGCGGGATGAGGAAAACAATGATCAGCGCGTTGAAGATCACCGCCGACAAAATGGCCGAGTCGGGGCTGGCGAGCTGCATCACGTTGAGTGCCGACAGCTGCGGGTAGGTGCTGACGAAGGCCGCTGGCACGATGGCGAAGTACTTGGCAATGTCGTTGGCGATGCTGAAGGTGGTGAGGGCGCCGCGCGTCATCAGCATCTGTTTGCCGGTCTCCACAATCTCGATCAGCTTGGTCGGGTTGCTGTCCAGATCGACCATGTTGCCGGCCTCTTTGGCGGCCTGCGTGCCGGTGTTCATGGCCACGGCCACGTCGGCTTGCGCCAATGCGGGAGCGTCGTTGGTGCCGTCGCCGGTCATGGCCACCAGCTGGCCGTGCGCCTGGTGCTCGCGGATCAGCTTGAGCTTGGCTTCGGGCGTGGCCTCGGCCAGGAAGTCATCAACGCCGGCCTCTGCAGCGATGGCCGCGGCGGTGAGGCGGTTGTCGCCGGTGACCATCACGGTCTTGATGCCCATGCGGCGCAGCTCGGCGAACCGTTCTTTGATGCCGCCCTTGACCACGTCCTTGAGCTCGACCACCCCCAGCGCACGCTCCCGGTCGCACACCACCAGCGGTGTGCTGCCGCGGCGCGAGACTTCGTCCACCGTGGTCTGCAGCGCCGCCGGGAAGCTGCCGCCCAGGGCTTCAATGTGTTTGCGGATCGCATCGGCCGCGCCCTTGCGCAGTGTGCGGCCCTGCGGGAGATCGACACCGCTCATGCGGGTTTGCGCCGTGAAGTGAACGAAACTGCCGCCCAAGGCTTCCACATCGCGTTCGCGCAACTGGAACTTCTGCTTGGCCAGCACCACGATGCTGCGGCCCTCGGGCGTCTCGTCGGCCAGCGAGGCGAGCTGAGCTGCGTCAGCCAGATCCGCTTCTTTCACACCCGGAGCAGGCAGGAAAGTGCTCGCCTGCCGATTGCCCAGCGTGATGGTGCCGGTCTTGTCGAGCAGCAACACGTCCACGTCGCCCGCAGCTTCCACCGCACGACCCGAGGTGGCGATCACGTTGGCCTGCATGAGGCGGCTCATGCCGGCCACACCGATGGCGCTGAGCAGGCCGGCGATGGTGGTGGGAATCAGGCACACCAGCAGGGCCACCAGCACCACCAGGCTCACCGGTTCGCCGGCGCCGCTGGCCTGCACGCTGAACAGCGAAAACGGGAGCAACGTGACCACCACGCCGAGAAACACGATGGTGAGTGCCACCAGCAGGATGGTGAGAGCAATCTCGTTCGGCGTCTTCTGGCGCTGGGCGTTCTCCACCATCGCGATCATGCGGTCGACGAAGGTTTCTCCGGGGTTCGCGGTCACGCGCACCACCACCCAGTCAGACAACACCTTTGTGCCGCCGGTCACGGCGGAAAAGTCACCGCCGGATTCGCGGATCACAGGCGCCGATTCGCCGGTGATGGCGCTCTCGTCCACCGAGGCCACGCCGTCGATCACCTCGCCGTCGGCCGGCACCATGTCACCGGCTTCGATCAGCACCACATCGCCTTTGCGCAAGTTGTCGGCTTCGAGCGGCAGCCACTTCATGGACGTGCGCGGTACCTCGCGGCTGTAGCCGCCGTCGAGCTTCTTGGACCAGGTCTGCCGCTTCAAGCCACGCAGCGACGCTGCCTGCGCCTTGCTGCGGCCCTCGGCGAGTGCCTCGGCAAAGTTGGCGAACAGCACGGTGAACCAGAGCCACAGCGCCACCGCGATGGTGAAGGCGTTGGGCTGTTGCACGGCCAGCACGGTGGTGAAGGCGCTGCCGAGGTAGACGACGAACATCACCGGGTTGCGCCACTGCGTGCGCGGGTCGAGCTTGCGGAAGGTATCGACCAGGGCGGGACGCACCAGCGCCGGGTCAAACAGGGTCAGGTTTGCGCGTGTCATGTTGTTTCTTTCAGCGGGCCCACAGCATCAGGTGCTCGGCCACCGGGCCCAGCGCCAGCGCGGGCACATAGTTCAACAGGCCGACCAGCAACACGGTGCCGATCAGCAGGGCCACGAACAGCGGGCCGTGGGTGGGCAGGGTTCCATCGGTGGCGGCGGCGCGCTGCTTGGCGGCCAGCGAGCCGGCCATGGCCAGCACCGGCACGATCACACCAAAGCGTCCAAACACCATCGCCAGGCCGAGCAGCACGTTGTAGAACGGTGTGTTGGCAGACAGGCCTGCAAACGCGCTGCCGTTGTTGTTGGCGGCCGAGGTCAGTGCGTAGAGCACCTCGCTGAAGCCGTGTGCGCCAGGGTCTTGAATGCCCGCACGACCGGGTTCGGTCATGACCGCCACGGCCGTGCCGATGAGCACCAGCAAAGGCGTGATCAGGATGGCGATGGAGACCATCTTCATCTCGTGCGCCTCGATCTTTTTACCCAGGTAGGCCGGTGTGCGCCCGATCATCAGGCCCGCAATGAACACCGCCATGATGGCGAACACCAGCATGCCGTAGAGGCCTGCGCCCACACCGCCAAACACCACCTCGCCCAGTTGCATGAGCACCAGCGGCACCATGCCGCCCAGCGGTGTGAAACTGTCGTGCATGGCGTTCACGGCCCCGCAACTCGCGGCCGTGGTGATCACCGCGAACAGGGTGGAAGCGTTGATGCCGAAACGCACTTCCTTGCCTTCCATGTTGCCGCCCGACTGCAGGGCGCTGGTGGTCTGGTCCGCGCCGAGCGAGGCGAGCACCGGGTTGCCCTGGAATTCGAAACTGGTGGCCGCGACCACGAAGGCCACGAACAGCGCGGTCATGGCGGCCAGCACCGCCCAGCCTTGCCGGCGGTCACCGACCATGCGGCCGAAAACGAAGCACAGCGCAGCCGGGATGAGGAAGATGCTGAGCATCTGCACGAAGTTGGTCACTGCCGTCGGGTTTTCGAACGGGTGTGCCGAGTTGGCGTTGAAAAACCCACCGCCGTTGGTGCCGACCATCTTGATGGCCAACTGCGAGGCCACCGGCCCCATGGCCAGGGTCTGCGTCGCGCTGCTGTGGGCTTCGACCTTGACCTGATCGCCGTCCACGTTGGGTGTCGCGGTTTCCCAGGTCACCGTCTCCAGCGTCTTCACCTCGGTGTAGGGCGAAACGTTCTGAATCACGCCCTGGCCAGCAAAGAACACCGCCAGCACCAGCGACAGCGGCAGCAGCACCCACAGCGTGGCACGGGTCAGATCGACCCATACATTGCCGATGGTCTTGGCCGAATGCCTAGAGAAGCCGCGCACGAGCGCAATCACCACCACGATGCCGGTGGCGGCCGACAGGAAGTTCTGCACCGTGAGGCCCAGCATCTGGGTGAGGTAACTCATGGTGGATTCGCCGCCATAGCCCTGCCAGTTGGTGTTGCTCATGAAGCTGATGGCGGTGTTGAAGGCCGAGTCGGGCGTGACAGCGCCCATACCTTGCGGATTCAGAGGCAGGGTGTGTTGAAGGCGCTGCAGGGCATACACAGCGATGACACCCAAGCCGTTGAACACCAGCAGGCCGAGCAGGTAGCGCAGCCAGCCGGATTCGCGCTCAGGCTGCACGCCGGCGAGACGCCACAGCGGCGCCTCGATGCGGCGGCCGAGCGTGAGGCGGCCCGCCATCACGGCATCGATGGCACGTGCCAAAGGCCAGGCCAGTGCCAGCAGCAGAGCCAGGAAGACCGCGAGCTGCATCCAGGCCGGGGTGCTCATGAGCGCCCCCCGCCGTTGGGTTGCACGCGATGGCAGATGAGTGCCAGTCCCCAGACGGCCAGGCCGCAGACCACGCCCAGGCTGAAGTAGATGAAGTCCATGGGTTTCTCCGTTCAAGACAAGCCACCGATGCTAGGAATGGCGGTGTCAAGACGGCTGCAAGAGTTGACGCGTGGATGTCAAGAACGCATCAAGACGGAGCGGGGGCTGTCATGGTTATGGCCTATGCTCGGGCGGAGCGCGCCAGCCAACCGGCCTGTGATGCGCCCACCCAACTTCCAGGAGCAACTCATGGGCCTTTTCAGCAACATCCTCGAAAAACTCGGCATGGGTTCGCCCAAGGTGGTGCCACAGCCGCCGGCCGCTGCACCCGCTCCTTCGGCCGCTCCGGCGCCTGCACCCGCCGCTGCGCCCGCTCCCGCACCGGTGGCCTCCATCACCATGGTCGACGTGGTCACGCTCATGGAGCAGAAGGCCGCTGCCAACCCGCAAAAGCTCAACTGGAAAACCTCCATCGTCGACCTGCTCAAGCTGCTCGACCTGGACAGCAGCCTGACCGCGCGCAAGGAGCTGGCCAAAGAGCTCTACTGCCCCGATGAACTCATGGGCGACTCGGCCAAGATGAACATGTGGCTGCACAAGAACGTGCTGGCCCATATTGCGGCCAATGGCGGCAACATACCCAAAGAGCTCATCGATTGATACTTTCGATGGTGGGATGAACCCGAGGCCGGCCTCGAAACCCGCTTCGGCGCATTGACAGTGTCACGGCGCTGGCCTTCAATGATTTTTTCATTGATGGAGACTGGAATGCGCGCAATCTGCTTGGGCTCGATCGTTCTGGCCGTGTTGATGCCTCTGTCCGCCCTGGCCGAAGGCCCGAGCTGCACGGCGTCGGCCACTGACAAGAAACTCGCTGGGGCCGCCAAGAACTCGTTCATGAAGAAGTGCGAGAAAGACGCCGCTGCCACCTGCGAAGCTGCCGCTGTCGAAAAGAAAATCTTTGGCGCCGCCAAGAACAGCTTCACCAAAAAATGCGTCAAGGACGCCGTGGGTGCTGCGGTTTGATCTGAAGTTGAGCCGCCGGATGGCTGGACCACCCGACTGGATTCGCGCCGCGCGCGAACAATGGCATTGGCGCGGGGTGGCGCGCCCTCCCTTTGCTGAAACACCCGCGCCAGGTCAGACATCGGTGTGGGATTTCCCGCGCCCGCCACAACTGGCGCCCGACACCCGCGAGGTGGTCGTGCGTTGGGGCGACCTGGAGGTTGCGCGCACGCGCCGCGCTGTGCGTGTGCTGGAGACCGGACACCCGCCCAGCTTTTACCTGCCCTGGGACAATGTGGCGCGCCACCTGCTGCAGCCAGGCGAAGGCAGTTCGTTTTGCGAATGGAAAGGCCCGGCACGCTACTGGAGTCTGGTGCAGGGTGACCGCCGCCTCGTGGGCGTGGCATGGAGCTACCCCGAGCCCCGGTGGGCGCCGAGGCACTGGCGGATTGCGTCGCGTTCTACCCGTCCAACCTGCACTGCACGGTGGACGACCAGCCGGTCTCGCCGCAGCCCGGCGGTTTCTACGGAGGCTGGATCACAGCCGATCTGGCCGGGCCGTTCAAAGGTGCGCCGGGCAGCCAGGGCTGGTAGAGCGCAGACGGCTCAGCGCACCATGGCCACCCCCTTGATCTGCGCAAACACCGCCTGACCGGGCGTGATGCCCAGACGTTGCGCCGAGACCTGGCTGATGCGTGAGAGCAGCCGCACCGGCTGCAATCCGGTGCCCAGTTGCAGACCCACCAACACCTGACCGGGTGAGTCGTCCACCACCTCGACCACCGTGGCGCCGAGCACGTTGAGCACGCTGCTGTCTTCGGGCGCCTGCAGCGACAGGCTCACGTCGCGCGCCTGTATGCGCACGCGCACCGCTGTGCCTTGGGGCAATGCGGCGCTGCTCGCCTGGGGCAGCAGCAGGCGACCGCCGTCAAACGCCAGCTCGCTCAGACTGTCGGCCGTTGAATGGCCCACCGCGCGCGCTTCGATCAGGGCGGCCGCTGCATCGCCACGCGCCAGTGGCAGATCGAGCCGCGTCATGAGTTCCATCACCGGCCCGCTGCACAGCGCGCGGCCCTCGTTCAGCAGCACCACGTGGTCGGCCAGCCGCGCCAGCTCGTCGCTGGAGTGGGTCACGTAGACCACGGGGATGTCCAGTTGCGCGTGCAGTTGTTCCAGCCAGGGCAGGATCTCGTCTTTGCGCGCCGCGTCGACGGCGGCGAGGGGCTCGTCCATCAGCAGCACACGCGGGCTCGTGGCCAGGGCGCGCGCGATCGCCACGCGCTGGCGTTCACCGCCCGAGAGTTCGTGGGGCCTGCGTTGCAGCAGGTGGCCAATGCCCAGCAGCTCCAGGCCGTGGTCCCAGGCCTGGCGGCGCTGGGAGGCGGGCGTGCGTTGGTAGCCGAACAGCAGGTTGTCGCGCACGTTCAGGTGCTCGAACAAGCTCGCCTCCTGGAACACATAGCCGAGTGCACGCTGGTGGACCGGCCGCATCACGCCACGCGCGCTGTCTTGCCAGATCTCGCCATCCACTTGCACGACGCCGTGGGCCTGCGGTTCCAGCCCGGCGAGCACACGCAGGCACGAGGTTTTGCCCGAGCCTGATGGGCCGAACAGCACGGTGACGCCACGCGCGGGCATGCGCAGGTCCACGTCGAGCAGGAAGCTGGGGCGTTCCAGCCGGGCGGTGAGTTGCAGATCACCGCTCATCCACGGGCCCCGCGCTGGCGGTGGTTGTAGAACTGCAGCGCAAGCAACACCACGAAAGAGAAGCCCAGCATCACCGCCGCCAGGCGATGCGCGTCGCTGTACTCCAACGCTTCCACATGGTCGTAGATCTGCACCGACACCACACGCGTGACACCGGGGATGTTGCCGCCCACCATGAGCACCACGCCGAACTCACCCACCGTGTGCGCAAAACTCATGATGACCCCTGTGACCAGCCCCGGCCGGCACAACGGCAGCACCACCGAAAAAAAGGTGTCCAGCTTCGAGGCCCGCAGGCTGGCCGCCACCTCCAGCGGACGCTCACCCAGCTGCTGCATCGAGTTCAGCACCGGCTGCACCATGAAGGGCAGCGAATAAAACACCGAAGCGATGACCAGACCCGCGAAGCTGAAGGTGAGCACCCCCAGGCCCAGCGCCTGCGTGAGCTCGCCCACCGGGCCGTTCGGCCCCATGAGCACCAGCAGATAGAAGCCGAGCACCGATGGCGGCAACACCAGCGGCACCGACACCAGCGCGCCCACTGGCCGGCTCCACGCCGAGCGGCTGCGCGCCAGCCACCACGCCAGCGGCACACCCAGCACCAGCAGGATGGCGGTGGTGAGCGCAGCCACCTGCAGCGTGAGGCCGATGGCCTGGAGATCGGATGGTGTCAGCAGCACGGATCAGATGTCGTAGCCATAGGAGCGGATGAGGTCCTTGATGTTCGGGCTCTTGAGCAGCCTCATCAAGGCCAGCGCCGCTTCGTTGTGGGCGGCGCGCTTGAGCAGCACCGCGTCCTGCCGGATCGGCGCATACAGGTTCTGTGGCACGACCCACATCGAACCACCCTTGAGCCGGCCGCCTTCGAGCACCTGCGACATGGCCACGAACGCGACCTCGGCGTTGCCGGTGAAGGCGAAGTTGTAGGTCTGGCCGATGCTTTCGCCCTGCACCAGTTTGGGCTTGAGCACAGCCGAAAGGCCGAGCTGATCCATCACTTCGATGGAGGCTGCGCCATAGGGAGCCGTTTTCGGATTGGCGATGGCCAGCTTGCGAAAGCTACCGGTCTTGAGCACCGCGCCCTGCGCATCCACCCTGTTCGGGTCCGCCGACCACAGCACCAGCTTGCCGGTGGCGTAGGTGAAGCGGCTGCCCGGCTGCGCCAGGCCGTCGGCCTCCAGCTGGGCAGGTGTCTTGCTGTCGGCCGCGAGCATCGCATCGAAAGGCGCGCCATTCCTGATTTGCGCATACAGGCCACCTGTGGCGCCCACGCTGATCTTCAGCGTGTGGCCGGTGGTTTTTTCCAGCACCGCGGCAATGGCCTTGATCGGCTCGGCGAAGTTGGCCGCCACTGCCACCTGGGCCTCGGCAGCATGCAGTGCGCCAACCATGAAAAACAGGCATATGGACCACAGCGAACGTGCGAACATTGGAGCGTTCCTTTCAACAAGATTTCGCTATTCCATTTCAGAATAGCGGTGAGTATAGACGGCACCCCGAGACGCCATGGCATCCAGAAAACACGCTCCATCCACGCCTGCCGATCTGCCCCTGGCCTTGGCGGACGCCAGTGCCGACAAGCGCCTGGACGTGCTACGCCACGTGGCCGCCGGCTGCTCCATCTCGCAGGCGGCGCGCCAGGTCGGCATCAGCTACAAGGCCGCGTGGCAGGCCATCGACACGCTGAGCAACCTCAGCGGAACTCCGCTGGTGGAGCGCACCGTGGGCGGCGTGGGCGGCGGCGGCGCGCGCATCACCGCCCACGGCCTGCAGCTGCTCGCACTCGCTGCCGAACTCGCCCGTGCGCGCCAGCAGGTGCTGGCCCGTTTTGCCGGCGGCGCCATCGGCGAAACGGGTCTGGGCCTGCGCACCAGCATGCGCAACCAGCTTCCCTGCCGCGTGTTGCGCTGTGCACCGCGTGCGCCCGGTGACCCGATGGTGGAAGTGATGCTGACCACACCCGGCGGCGCGCTGCTCGTGTCCACCATCACGCAGGAGAGTGCGGATCTGCTGGGCCTGTCGCCGGGGTTGGCCGTGCTGGCCTTGTGCAAGGCCACGGCGGTGGAGGTGTCGCTTGCCCGGTCAAACAACACACCCGGCGCACTCGCCGGCCGTGTCGAACGCTGCTCGCCGGGCGCCCTGCAAGACGAGGTGGTGATGGCTCTGGAGGGCGGCGGGCATTGGGTGGGCTTTGCGCGGCACCCGTTCAAGGGGCGTGTGGGTGATATGGCCGTCGCCGTCTGCTCGCCGGCGGCGCTGGTGATCGGTTTGCCGGGGTGAAGGAGGTCGTGTGAACAGCTTGCAGCTTGTGCTGAGGGGCACTGCGTGACTGGCCGTGCGCGCAGGCGCGCCATGAGGGCGGTCGCGCTGGGCCTGCTGATTGGGGCCTTGTGGACCGGCTGGCATTTCCGGCAGGACATGGCGCGCGCAACCGCCTTGTCGGCCGCCGGTAGCGAGATCATCGACACCCGCTGTGGTCCCATTGAAGTACAGCAAGCCGGGCAGGGTATTCCGCTGCTCATGATCCATGGCAGCGGAGGAGGGCATGACCAGGGCATGGCGTGGGCGCGACCGCTGACACAACACGGTGTGCGGGTGATCGCCATGTCGCGCTTTGGGTACCTGCGCACGCCCCGGCCACCCGACGCTTCGCCCGAGGCGCAGGCCGATGCACATGTGTGCCTCCTGGACGCGCTGGGCATCCAGCGCGCGGCGGTCATGGGCGTCTCGGCAGGTGGCCCGTCGGCGATGCAGACGGCGCTCCGCCACCCGGACCGGGTGCGCGCGCTGGCGCTGGTGGTCCCGATCGCATGGAAACCCGGCGACCTGGCTGCCTCGGCGCCACCCATTGCCGACTGGAAGGACGAAGTGCTGCTGCGCCTGCTGGGCTCTGACTTTTTGTACTGGGCCAGTTGGCAACTGGCGCGCGACCAGGTCGTGCGCCACGTGCTGGCCACCCCACCCGAGCTCGTGCGCACTGCCACCGAAGCCGAGCGGCAGCGTGTGAACGATCTTGCTGAACGCGTCCTGCCGGTCTCGGCTCGCGCGGCAGGCCTGCGTGACGACACACGTTTGGGCAAAGGGCTCAAGCCCCAGCCGCTGTCGTCCATCCGGGTGCCCACCCTGGTCGTGAGTGCCCGCGACGATGGCTTTGGCACCTACGCATCCGCCGAGTACACAGCCCACCAGATATCGGGTGCGACCTTTTTGGGTTTCGATCAGGGCGGCCACCTGCTGGTGGGCCATGACGAGACCGTGCGCAACGCTGTTCTTTCGTTGCTGCGTTCAAGCAACCCACCCTGAACGCCAGGGCACACACGACCGTTGAGTGCCGCCTCGCCTCTGCGCTCTGGAACGGATTACCTCTTCTTCACCGCCAGCAGCTGCACCTGAAACTCCAGCACGCTGTTGCCCGGGATCACGCCGGGAATGCCTCGCTCGCCGTAGGCGGTGGCCGGTGGACAGGTCACATTGGCCGTGTCGCCCACCTTCATTTCCTGCAAGGCTTGTGTCCAGCAGGGCACCACACGGTTGAGCGGAAAGGTGGCGGGCTCGCCGCGTTTGAAGGAACTGTCGAACTCTTTCCCGTCGGTCAAAGTGCCCCGGTAGTGCACCTGCACGGTATCGGTGGCCAGCGGCTTCTCACCCGTGCCCGCTGCCGTCCATTTCAGGGCAACGCCGGAAGGGAGTTTTTTGTCGGCGGGGAGGGCTCCCGCCGTTTGGGCATGAACAGAAGAGATGGCCGACAGGGCGGCTATCACGGTGGCGATGAAGTGAAGAGTTTTCATGAACTGAGGGGTTGGAAGAGAAGTGGTGGGGTGATGGGATTGATGTGCATCGCCAGGTCGGCGTTGTCAGGGACAGGCGGGTGTTTGCACCACCGCTTCAGCCAGGCTCGAAAAACGTCCTGCGCTGGTGGTTCCGGCGGTTGTCATGCGCACAGCTGCACCTTCGATCTCCGAACCGGACACTGTGATTCCGCGCGGGCCGATCGTGTCGTCCACGTCAATGGTGAACGCCACGCGCTTTCCGGGCGCGAGGCGGCGAATCGACAAAACGATCTGCCGGTCGCCGTCGACGACCTTGGGCTGGGCGGACAGCGCCTCGGCGCCAGCAACCAGCTCAAACGGCTGGAACACCTCGACGCCCGCTCCCGTGCCGGTGACATCGAAGACCAGGCCGGCAGTTGATGCAGACAGATCGATGACGATCTCGGCTGCCATCACAGCGCAGGCAGTCTGGTTGGTGATCTCGAATCGGTCTTTGGGTGCGCCCTCGATGAAACGCACGCCGATGGCCGCGAAGGCGGGACCGGTCGCCAGTCCCATGGCGAGGGTCAGGATGAGGGATGCAGGTCGGGCAAACAGGCGCATGGGAGGGTGGCGGGTTGCAGGCAAGAGGGGTGTTGCACTGTGCGGGATTTTGCCGGACATGTTCGGGCCGGTCTTTAATCCTTGTAACCATTGCATGCATGTTGCGGATGCAGGCCCGGGTAGCATGATTGAATACCCATTTATCGAGGCCCATGCCATGAATCACGCTCATCACCTTTTTCTCAAGAGCAGCTTGTGCGTTGCCATGCTCGGCGCTGCTGCCGGATTTGCCCAAACCACGGTGGACGTGACGGTGACCACCCCACCGACCACGACCACCGCTGTGGCGCCGACTCAGGATTTCGCGACCAACATCGCCAAGGCCGATCTGGCCAAGCAGGGCATCGCCAATCCCACCAATGTCCAGTTGGGCATGGCCACCGCCAACGTGCAGGGATTGCGCGACAGCGGCATGGGCTGGGGTGCCATCGCCAATTCGCTGGGGCTGCGGCGCGGCGATGTGGTGAGTGCAGCCAATCGGGCCAAGCAGGCTGACGATGTCCGCGCGGCGACTGCAGAGAGATCGCAGAAGACCAACAAGTCGGCCAATGCCGACCAGAGCCGATCCACCGTCGCGTCGGCTTCGATCGGCACCGGTCTCTCCGTGGGTGGCCAGGGCGGTGAAGGCGGCGGCAAGAGCGGTGGAAAAGGTGGTGGAAACGGCGGCGGCAACGGCGGCGGCAACGGAGGCGGCAAGGGAGGTGGCAACGGCGGTGGTGGCGGCAAGCGCTGAGCCTCTCGCCTTCATGTTCCCATGCAATCAGCCGCCCTCGGGCGGCTGATCTGTTTCAGACCTTCTCGGGTCTGCTCAGAAGGATTCCCAGTCGCCAGCCGTATCGGCCTTGGCCTGATCGGGTTCGCGGCGTGCGACCGGCTGCGCCGCGGATGGTCTGGCCGCGGGCAATGCCGGACGGTTGACCGGTTGTTTGAGGGCTGTGGCAGGCGCTGATTTTTTGGGTGCGATCACTGGTGCATGGCTGCGCGTCACCGGCACCACAGCACGGACCCCCACTGCGTTGTCGGAGAGGCGGAACACCGCCACCGCCTGCACGAGGTCGGTGGCCTGGGTGCGCAGGCTGCTGGCCGCAGCGGCCATTTCTTCCACCAGCGCGGCGTTCTGCTGCGTGGCCTGGTCCATCTGGGTCACGGCTTCGCCGATCTGGGCCACGCCGTCGCTCTGTTCTTTGCTGGCCGAGCTGATCTCGCCCATGATGTCGGTGACGCGCTTCACGCTGTCCACCACTTCGTTCATGGTGGCGCCCGCCTTGTCCACCAGCACCGTACCGCTTTCCACGCGCTCCACGCTGTCGTTGATGAGCTGTTTGATTTCCTTGGCCGCCGCTGCGCTGCGCTGCGCCAGGTTGCGCACTTCGCCGGCCACCACCGCAAAGCCACGGCCTTGTTCACCCGCCCGGGCCGCTTCAACCGCAGCATTGAGCGCAAGAATGTTGGTCTGGAAGGCGATGCCGTCGATCACGCTGATGATGTCGCTGATCTTGCGGCTGCTCTCGTTGATGCCTTTCATGGTGTCCACCACCTGGCTCACCACCTGACCGCCTTCCACCGCGACCTTGGACGCGCTCTGCGCCAGCTGGTTGGCCTGCAGCGCGTTGTCGGCGTTCTGGCGCACGGTGGACGACAGCTCTTCCATCGAGGCGGCGGTTTCTTCCAGCGCACTGGCCTGGCTCTCGGTGCGCGAACTCAGGTCCTGGTTGCCTTGGGCGATCTGCTCGCTGGCACTGGACACCGATTCGGAGCCGCTGCGCACCCGACCCACCACCTGCACCAGGCCGGTCTGCATGTCGGCCAGGGCCTGCATCAACAGGCCGGTCTCGTCGGTTGACTTCACCTCGACCACGTGGGTCAGATCGCCAGCGGCCACCGCTTTGGCCAGCTCCACCGCGCTCTTGATGGGGCCAGTGATGGAACGGATGATCCAGGTCGCCACCACGGCGGCAATGACCGCTGCGAGCAGCACGGCGGCCATGATGGTGATGATGAGGTTCTTCACCGTGTCCTGGGCCGCCTGGCTGGCGGTTTGTGCGCCTGCGGTCTGGAAATCCACGGCTTCGTCGATGGTCTTGAGGTAGATCAGTTGCACCGGGCGAACCACGTCGAACAACAAGGCGATGGCCTGTTCGCGTTCGCCGGCTGCGATGAGGGCGGCAAATTTATCCACGGCATCGCGGAAGGGTTTGCGCGCCTCTGCCACCAGGGCGTTGAGTTCGCGTCCGCGTGCCGACTCCGTCAAGGCATCGATCCTGGCGGTGATGTCGGTCACCTTGGTTCGCGATTCGGCGAGTGCCTGCTTCTCCTGCGCGACCTTGGCGGAGTCGTCCAGCAGGGCAATGTTGCGGATCAGGCGGGCCTGAAAGTTGGCCTCATCGCGAATCAGCTCCATGTTCGAAATCACGTTCATGCGGCGTTCGGTGATGTCGACCAGATCTTTCTCCACCGCCACGGTGCGGGCCACGCTGAGCGCACCGATGGCCAGCAACATGGCCACCAGCAGGGCGAAAGCGCCGACCAGACGCGTTGAGATATTGAGGTTGTTGAACATGGCGTTTCCGACCGGTTGTGTAAAGCGTTCGACCCGAATTGGGCGGGGCTTGCCCGGTATATCGGCCACAGCAGCGGTTTGTTGACCTCCTCCAAGCGCACAAATGCGCCGCGTTTGCGCGGCTTTTCGGCAGCCTCCCTGAATGGAGGTGAGGTGTTTCAGCTCCGGTCGCGCTGGGCGCCGAGCTTGCGGTAGACCGTGGCGCGGCTGATGCCGAGCGCGCGCGCGGCTTCCTTCACGTTGCCGCGCGCATCGTCCACCGCCTTGCGGATGAGGGCGGTCTCCACGTCTTTCAGCGGCACCGCTGCACCTGATCCATGCAGGGGTGCCCGTTCACCACCCGCATTGAGCCGCGCATGCACTTTGAGCCGCAGCCCCGACCACAGCGGCACTTCCATGGCGTGGCGCTGGGCGCGCGCGGCATCGAACAGCGTTTCCAGCGGCACGGCGAACACATCGGTGCAATGGCCCGCGTGGCTCAGCGGGGCAATGCCCAGCATGTCGGCGGCGGGCCGGTTCAAGCCGGTGATGTGGCCATCGGCGTCGACGCAGACCAGGCCGTCGCTGTCACCACCGAGAGACTGGCCGGGCCAGTTCAGGCTGAGCAGCAGGCGGTGGGGCCGGGTCAGTGCGAGCGCGTTTTCGATGCTGCGCGCGGATTGCGTGACCAGGTGCTTGAGCGCGGGTTGCTCCACCACGTTCACCCCGGTGAGATCGAGCATGCCGACGCATTGGCCGTCGGGGCCCCAGATGGGCGCGCCTGCGCAGCTGTAAACGCTGGTGGCGTCAAAGAAGTGTTCGCCCCGGTGCAGCCACACCGGCTGCAGCTCGGCCAGTGTGGCCCCGATGGCGGTGGTGCCCACGGCGCGCTCCGACAAGTCCAGGCCTATGCGCGCGATGCTGGCGGCCTGCGGGTTGTGGCGGTCCACCGGGCCGTTGACGTCGATCACCAGGCCACTGGCGTCGGTGAGGATCGCGAAGTAGCGCGTGTTGGCCATGGCCCGGGTGAGCGACTGGATCACTGGCGCGGCGGCCCGCAACAGCGGCTGGTTGGCGTCGATGGCGTTGCGCACCGCGCTCTGTGTCACCTCGTCAAAGGCGATGGGCTGGTGTGGGTTGAACCCCATGCCCAGGCAGCGCCGCCAAGAGCGGTCTATCCACGGCGACAGCGCCGCGGGCGCATTCGGGTCGCGCGTGTCCAGCACCGATTTCCGCGCCTGCTCGATCAGGGCCAGGCGGTGCGGGTGGGACGGCGGTGTCTGAGGGTGGAAATTCACACTGGAATTAAAGCAGTGTTTGAACGCCGCAGTGCGGTGGTCAAGCGCTTGCGGGATCGGTGTTAACCCCTGCAGCAGGCTCTGGCCAGCGGCAGACCCAGCCGGTGTCGAGTGCGAGGGCGTCCACATCCGCAGGCGTGTCGAGGTCGCGCGTGTGATGCGCGTTGTCTCCTGCCAAAGACCACGTGGCTTGCGGGTGGGCAGCCCGCCATTCACGCAGGCTGGTACCCGGGGCCGCGAGCAGGTCGGCGCGCACCGCAGCGTCAAACATGACAGGGTGGCCGGGCACGCCATCGACGGTGGGTACCAGCACCTGGCTGCCAGCAGGGCGACGCTGGAATGCCTCGACCACGCCACCGATGTCGGCCGCGTTGATCAGCGGCTGGTCGGCCAGCAGCACCATCACGGCCTGCACATCGGAATCGAGTGCGCGCAGGCCGAGGTGCAGCGAGGAAGACGGATCATCCTCGGGCGCCGGGTTGAACACGTGGCGCGGGGTCAGGTGGTCGGGCCACTGTGCCAGGTGAGCCTGGATCTCGGCGGCGTGGTGGCCGAGCACCAGAACCGGCGTGTGCAGCCCCAGTCCGCGCACCGCGCGCACCAGCCGCTCCAGCAGGCTCTGGCCTTGCACCTCCAGCAGACACTTGGCGCGCCCGCCCATGCGGCGGCCTGCGCCCGCTGCGAGGATGAGCACACCGGTGCGCAACGGCTGTGGTGCGGTGGATGTTTTCACCGGGCGGTGGCGGGTGAGAAGCAGGTCGGGCCGGACGGCTCGGCGGTGCCATCGGCGAGTGCGTTCTTGGCGCTGGCCACGTCCATGTCGCGCGGCAGCGGCACGCCGTTTTTCACCGCCAGCACCTCGGCCATGATGCTCACCGCGATCTCGGGCGGCGTCTTGCTGCCGAGTCGCGCCAGGCTTTCGGACGTCTGCTCGAAGTGTTTGATCATTCGGGCGTGGCGCGCCTCGTTGTTGCGGCGTGAACCGATGGCACCCACGTAGAAGGCCTCGGTGTCCAGCGCTTCGAGCAGGGCGAGGTCGTCGAGCTTGGGGTCGTGCGTGAGCGCGATCACGCAGCTGCGGCGGTCCACCTTGAAGTCGCGCACCACGTCGTCGGGCATGCCGGTCGCCAGCGCCACACCGGGCACCGACCACGATGCCCGGTACTCCTCGCGCGGATCGCACACCGTGACCGCGAAACCGCTGAACAAGGCCATGGTGGCGAGGTATTCGGTGAGTTGGCCAGCGCCGATGAGGAGCATGCGGTACTCGGGGCCGAACGTGTTGGCGAGCACCTGGCCGTCGTCGATCAGAGGGGAGGGCGCGCTGACCGCGCGCAGCTCCACGCGGCCGCTGGCAATGTCGGTGCGCCGCTGCACCATCTGGCCATCGGCCAGGGTCTGCACCAACGAGAGCAGCGAGGCCGCATCGGGGTTGAATTCGAGCACCAGTTCCAGCGTGCCGCCGCAGGGCAGGCCGAAGCGGTGGGCTTCGTCGGCGCTCACGCCGTAGGTCACGCGCTGTGGTGTGCCGTCGGGTATCTCGTGGGTGATGCCCGCCACGTTGGCGCTGGCATCGGTCTGGTTGGCGCGGCTGTAGCGGTAGATCAGGTCGTCCTCGATGCAGCCACCCGAGACCGAGCCGACCACCGCGCCACTCTCGCACAGCGCCATGATGGAGCCCACCGGGCGCGGTGACGAACCCCAGGTGCGCACCACGGTGGCGAGCAGGGCGCGCTGCCCCTGGGCGCGCCAACCGTGCAGCGTGCGCAGGACGGTGACGTCGAGGTTTTCCATGTGGGTGGGTTCCTTCAGCCCCGTGTGGCCATGTACACCGCTGCCGCGACGAGGACGGCGACGGTACCCCATACCCAGGCCGGCAGACCGGCCTTGGTGGTGGGCGCGGGCAGGGCCACCACCTCGCCGGCGGCGGCCGGGTAGCGGCGTTGCAGTTCTTCGTCAAAGCGGCGGAAGAAGTCTTCCGCAAGCGACTTGGCCGCGCCATCGATCAGGCGCTGGCCGAGCTGCGCGATCTTGCCGCCCACGGTGGAGTGCACGGTGTAGCTGAGCTCGCAACCTCCCGCGTTGGGCGTGAGCAGCACCGCCGATTCGCCCTTGCCGAAACCGGCCACACCGCCCTGCGCATCGAAACCGAGCTTGTAGGAGGCTGGCGGAACGATGTCGGAGAGCACGACGCGGCCATTGAAGCGCGCAGCCACCGGGCCGATCTTGATCGCGGTGCCCACGGCGTAGGTGTTCTCGCCGGTGAGCTCGAACTTCTCGCAGCCCGGAATGCACGTCTTGAGAATCTCCGCGTCGTTGAGCGCTTCCCAGGCCTGTTGTTGGGTGACGGCCAGTTGCCGGGTGCCTTGCATGTCCACGTTGAAATCTCCGGTGTGTGATGAGAAAAGTCAGGCGCGCTGCATCAGCGCGGCCATGGAGCGCGCCAGGTCTTCCAGGCGGCTGAGGTTGTGCACGGCCAGGGTGCCTTGGGCGTGGCGGTGCAGCACGGCGGCGCCGCTGGCCAGTGGCTGGTAGCCGTCAAAACGCAGCAGGGGGTTGAGCCAAAGCAGCTGGCGGCTGTGCCGCTTGAGCCATTGCAGTTCGGTGTCCAGCACCTCGGGTTCGCCGGTGTCCAGACCGTCGGTGATGAGCAGCACCACGGTGCGCCGGCCAATGAGCACACGCCGGTGGTGCGTGCGCAGCTCGGCGAGCGAGGCACCGAGCCGCGTGCCACCGGCGAAGTCGTTGATCGCGTCGTTTGCCAGGTTCAGCATGTGGTCGGTGTCGCCGTGGCGGAACGCTGTGCGCAGGTCGGTGAGGTGGGTGCCGAAGGCGAAGGTCGCGCGTGGCGTGCCGCGCGTGGCCTGGTGCAGGAAGGCCAGCAGCAGGCGCGCATAGCGCTCCATCGAGCCCGAGATATCGACCAGGATCAGCAGCGGCAGCGGCTGTTCGCGTCGCGTCTTCATGGGAACCTGCAGCAGCTCGCCATCAAAGCGGCGCGCCTGCTGCAGGGCGCGCGGCCAGTTGGGCCGGTGGCCGCGCGTGCCGGCGCGCTCGCGGCGCGAGCGCACGGGGGGCAAGGGCAGGGGAATGTCGCGCACCAGCTGCTCGACCAGGCGGAACTCGCTGGCCGAGAGGCCGGCAAAGTCGGCGTGGCGCAGGCGCTGCTGGTCGCTTGCACTCATGGCCGCGTCGAGCTTCAGATCGGTCTCGCCCTGGTTGGGGGTGCGGGCCTTGAGGCCGGCCACGCTCAGGGCTTCCTGCACCCGCGCCTTGCGCCGCACCGGGTGCGCCTTGGCGGCTTTGGGCAGCATCTGCGAGAGCAGTTGTTGCGCCAGCTCGGGGTTGCGAAAGAAGGCCTCGAACATTTCGCCGAACACCCCCAGGTCTTGCTGGCGGCTCACCAGCACGGCCTCCAACGCAGCGCGCAGGTCGTCCTTGCGCTCCACGCCCACGGCGTGTGTGGCGGTGATGGCCAGTGCCATGCGGCTGCTGTCCACCGGCACCCCGGCGCGGCGCAATGCACGGCCAAAGGCGGTGATGTGGTCGGGCAGCTTGCCGCTGCGCGCGTCGCCAAGGATCATGACGAAGGCCTCAGACCGGTTCGGGTGCCAGCAGCTGGTCGAGCATGGGCAGCAGCGCCGCCACATCCTCACGCTGCTTGAACAGAATGCCAGCAGTGTCGTGGATCACCTCGGGGTCCAGCGTGAGGGTGTCGAGCGCAACCAGGGCCTTGGCCCATTCCACGCTTTCGGCGATGCCGGGGCCGCGCTGGAAGGCGTTGGAAAACGGCTGGCTGCGCAGGCGCGAGACGAAGCGCGACACCTGCTCGGTGAGCTGCTTGCTGGCCTCGGGTACCTGGCTTCGCACGATGGCGAGTTCGCGTTCGCGCTCGGGGTAGTCCAGCCATTGGTAGAGGCAGCGGCGCTTCACGGCGTCGTTGAGATCGCGCGTGCGGTTGCTGGTGAGGATGGTCAGCGGCGCGGCCACCGCTTCGATGGTGCCCAGCTCGGGAATGGTCACCTGGTATTCGCCCAGGTACTCCAGCAGAAAAGCCTCGAACGGTTCGTCGGCGCGGTCGACCTCGTCGATCAGCAGCACCGCGCCGGGTGCGGGCGTCTGCAGGGCCTGCAGCAGCGGGCGGCGAATGAGGTAACGCGCCTGATAGACCTCGCGTTCGATTTCGTCGGGCGTGGCCGTGCTCTGGGCAGCGCGCATGTGCAGCAGCTGCGCCGTGTGGTTCCATTCGTAGAGCGCTTCGCGCTGCTCCATGCCGTCGTAGCACTGCAGTCGCACCAGCGGGCGGCCGAGCACCTTGGCGAGCGCCTTGGCCAGCTCGGTCTTGCCCACGCCGGGCTCGCCTTCGAGCAACAGCGGGCGTTGCAGCTTCATGGCAAGAAACACGGCGGTGGCCAGCCGCCGTGGTGCGTGGTAACCCACGCCTTGCAGGGCCTGGGTCAGGCTGTCGATGGAGTCCACAGCCGGGGTGGCGGATGACTCGCTCACGCGTTGGCCAGTGCCACCGCCACCTGCGTCTGCACCTTGATGAGGTGCGCGCGGTAGGCCTGGCTCGCGTGCAGGTCGCCGTTGACCTCGCTGGCGTCGATCGTCACGGCGTTGACCGCATCGGGCGTGAAGCTTTTGCTCAGCGCAGCCTCCAGACCCGCGTGACGGAACACGCCGTTGCCGGTGCCTGTGATGGCAACGCGCACGCCGGCAGCGGTTTGCGCCACGAACACCCCCACCAGCGCAAAGCGTGAAGCGGGCTGGCGGAACTTGGCGTAAGCCGACTTCAAGGGAACAGGGAAACTGATCGCGGTGATCAGTTCACCGGCGTCCAGCGCCGTGGTGTAGAGGCCTTGAAAGAAGTCGTCGGCGGCGATGGTGCGACGGTCGGTGTGCACCGTGGCGCTCAGGCCCAGCACCGCGCTGGGGTAGCAGGCGGCGGGGTCGTTGTTGGCCACCGAGCCGCCCATGGTGCCCATGGCACGCACCTGGCGGTCGCCGGCCAGCCCGGGGATGTGCTTGCGCACGTCGGTATGGTTGGCCACTTCCTGGTGGCGGGTCATGGCGCCGATGACGACGCGCTGGCCCTCCACCTTGATGCCGCGCAACTCGGTCACGTTGGCCAGGTCCACCAGGTGTTCGGGCTGCATGAGCCGCTGCTTCATCGACGCGAGCATGGTCTGGCCACCGGCCAGGGCTTGCGCGCCGCCCGCGGCCAGGCGTTTTGCGTCGGCCAGGGTGGTGGGCTGTTCAAGGGTGAATGCGTACATGGTGCGGTCTCCTTATTGTTTGGCCGACTGGATGGCGGTCCACACGCGGTTCGGACTCGCCGGCATGTCGAGGTCTTTCACGCCCAGTGGCGCCAGCGCATCGAGCACCGCGTTGATCACGGCCGGTGGCGAGCCGATGGCGCCGGCCTCGCCGCAGCCCTTGGTGCCCAGCGGGTTGGTGGTGCAGGGCGTGCACACGTGGCCCAGGGTGAAGTCGGGGAAGTCGTCGGCGCGCGGCATGGCGTAGTCCATGAACGAGCCGGTGACGAGTTGACCGGTTTCGCGGTCGTACACGCAGTGCTCCATGAGCGCCTGGCCGATGCCCTGCACCAGACCGCCATGCACCTGGCCCTCGACGATCATCGGGTTGATGATGGTGCCGAAGTCGTCCACCGCAGTGAAGCGGTCGATGCGCACCACACCGGTGTTGGGGTCGATCTCGACCTCGCAGATGTGCGTACCGGCCGGGAAGGTGAAGTTGGTCGGGTCGTAGAAAGCGGTCTCGTTCAGGCCAGGTTCCAGCTTGTCGAGCGGGTAGTTGTGGGGCACGTAGGCGGTGAGCGCGACCTGGCCAAAGGTGACCTTCTTGTCGGTGCCTTTCACCGTGAATTCGCCGTTGGCGAAATCCACGTCGGCATCACCCGTCTCCATGAGGTGGGCCGCGATCTTCTTGGCCTTGGCTTCGATCTTGTCGAGCGCCCGCATGATGGCCGCACCACCCACCGAGATGGAGCGCGAGCCGTAGGTGCCCATGCCGAAGGGCACGCGGCCGGTGTCGCCGTGCACGATGTCGACCTGCGACGGGTCCAGCCCCAGGCGTGACGCCACCACCTGCGCAAACGTGGTTTCGTGGCCCTGGCCGTGGCTGTGCGAACCGGTGAAAACGGTCACGCTGCCGGTGGGGTGCACGCGAACTTCACCGCACTCGAACAGGCCGGCGCGCGCACCGAGCGCGCCAGCGATGTTTGACGGGGCCAGACCGCAGGCTTCGATGTAGCTGCTGTAACCCACACCGCGCACCAGGCCCTTGGCGGCGGACGCGGCCTTGCGCTTCTCCAGGCCGGCGATGTCGTGCAGCTCGTTGGCCTTTTGCAGGCACTGCGGAAAATCACCCGTGTCGTACTGCAGAGCCACTGGCGTCTGGTACGGGAACTCGGTGATGAAGTTGCGGCGGCGGATCTCGTCTTGCGACAGGCCGGTTTCCCAGGCCGCGCGGCTCACGATGCGCTCCAGCAGGTAGGTGGCTTCGGGTCGACCGGCACCTCGGTAGGCGTCCACCGGTGCGGTGTTGGTGAACCACGCATCCACCTCCACAAACACTTGCGGCGTCTTGTACTGGCCCGCGAGCAGCGTGGCGTAGAGGATGGTCGGCACGGCGGTGGAGAAGGTGGAGAGGTAGGCGCCGAGGTTGGCGTCGGTGTGCACCTTGAACGCGAGGAAATGACCGTCCTTGTCGAGGGCCATTTCGGCGTGGGTCACGTGGTCGCGGCCGTGCGCGTCGCACAGGAAGGCTTCCGACCGGTCGCAGTTCCACTTGATGGCGCAGTTGAGCTTCTTGGCGGCCCAGGTCAGGCACACGTCTTCGGCGTAGAGGTAGATCTTGGCGCCGAAGCCGCCGCCCACGTCGGGCGCGATCACGCGCACCTTGTGCTCGGGCAGGCCCA
>LNFM01002947.1_pt1 | contig 34719 bp, 36 predicted proteins | sample 596031 | NCBI WGS metagenome assembly LNFM01 (sample SAMN04254537, study PRJNA301005) | activated carbon metagenome | isolation source: dual media filters at the Ann Arbor, Michigan drinking water treatment plant | place: USA: Ann Arbor
GCATGAAGAAGGCCGGCCCGGTGATCCTGGAGCCGATCATGGATGTGGAAGTCACCACGCCGTCCGACCATGTCGGCGACGTCGTCGGCGACCTCAACCGCCGCCGCGGCGTCATCCAGTCGCAGGACATGGCCGGCACCTCGGTCATCGTCCGGGCGCATGTGCCGCTGAAGGAAATGTTCGGCTACATCTCGAACCTGCGTGGCATGACCAAGGGCCGCGCCAGCTTCTCGATGCAGTTCCACCACTACGACCCGGTGCCGCGCAACGTCGCCGAGGAAATCATGAAGAAGTCCGCCTGATCCCTTCCGGGTCTGCGGCAGCGAGCGGCGCGGGGGGCAACCCCCGCGCCGTTTTGCGTTTCAGCGCCCCGCGCCGCTTTGCGTTTCAGCGCTTCAGGAAATGCGTGCCCAGCGCATCCAGCACCACCGTGCCGTCGCGTGCCGTGGCCACCAGGTAGCGCAGCTTCGCCACCGCCATCTGCGGCTTGCTGCGGCTGGTGCGGATTTCCACGACTTCCAGCCGCATCGTCACCGGCTCGTCCGGGTCGAGCGGCGCCGGCCAAGTCAGTTCCGCGCCGCCGCCGGCCAGGTTGATCTCCGCCAGCAGCCCGCTGCGGATCAGGTGCCCCACCGCGGCGGAATAGGTGTGCAGGCCGCTGGCGACCAGCCGGCCGAACACCGAATGACGCGCCGCCTCCTCATCCAGATGGAATGGTTGCGGGTCCCAGCGCATGGCGAATTCCAGCACCTCCGCCCGCGGCAGCACGAAGCCGCCGAGTTCGAACGCCATGCCCGCTGCCAGCTCATCCGCTGAACTGAGCGGCGTCACGCGGCCGCCGGCACCGGCGCCCGCGGGAAGCCGCGCGCCAGCATCACCAGCCAGATCGCCAGGGTGACGACGCCGAGCGTGCCGGCGATGGGGCGGCTGAAGAACTCCAGGTAGCTGCCGTCGGCCTTGATCATCGACTGCACGAAGGTCTGCTCCAGCATCTCCCCCAGCACCAGGCCCAGGATCAGCGGCGCGATGGGGATCCCGTGTTCCTCCATGACCCAGCCGAGGATACCCATGGCCAACATCAGCACCACGCCATACAGGCTGTTGGTCATGGCGAAGCTGCCCACCAGGCAGAACAGCAGGATGACCGGCAGCAGCAGGTTGCGCGGCACGCGCAGGATCTGGCGCGCGGATTTGATCGCCACATAACCCAGCGGCAGCATGATGAGGTTGGCCAGGATGAAGATCAGGAACACGGAATAGATGAGCTGCGGGTTTTCCTGGAACACGGTCGGCCCCGGATTCATCCCCTTCATGTAGAGCACGCCGATGACGATGGCGGTGATGCTGTCGCCCGGGATGCCGAAGACCAGCGCCGGGATCCAGGCGCTGCCCAGCGCCGAATTGTTGGCGGAGGTCGCATCCACGATGCCCTCGACCTCCCCGGTGCCGAACTTTTCCGGCTGCTTGGAGAAGCGCTTGGACACGGCGTAGCTGATCCAGGCGGCGATATCGGCGCCGGCGCCGGGCAGGGCGCCGATGGCGGTGCCGATGGCGCTGCCGCGCAGGAAGCCCACCCAGTAGCGCCGGAACACGCCACCGATGCCGCGGAACAGGTTGCCCACGGCCTGCGGCACCGCCTTGGTCACCAGGTCCACCGTCACGGCGCCGCGCATCAGCTCGCTCACCGCGAACATGCCGATCATGGTGGCGATGAAGTTCACGCCGCCCATCAGGTTCACATCGTCGAAGGTGAAGCGCGGGAAGCCCGCCGCCGGGTCGATGCCCACCGTCGCCAGCAGCAGCCCGAAGAACAGCGAGAGAAATCCCTTCACCGGATCGGCGTTGGACATGAAGACGGCGCAGGTCAGGCCGAGACAGGCGAGCCAGAAATACTCGTAGGAGGAGAAGTTGATGGCGACTTCCGCCAGCATCGGCGCGAAGGCGATCAGCACCGCGACGCCGATCAGCCCGCCGCCCACCGAGAAGACCAGGTTCGTGCCCATGCAGAGGTTCAACTGCCCCTTCTGCGTCATGGCATAGGATTCATCGGCATAGGCCGCGGAGGCCGGCGTGCCGGGCATCCGCAGCATGGCGCCGGGAATATCGCCCGCGAAGATCGCCATGGTGGTCGCGGTGACGATGGCGCCCAGCGCCGGCACCGGCGGCATGAAGAAGGTGACCGGCACCAGCAGCGCGGTCGCCATGGTGGCGGTCAGCCCCGGCATGGCGCCGACGAACATGCCGAAGATCGCGGAGAGGCCGATAACGGCCAGCACGAAGGGGTCGAAGACCAGTCCGAAGGCCTGGAGCAGCGGGTCCATCAGCCGGTCCTCACAACACGCTGTCGAGGATGCCGCGCGGCAGAGGCACGCGCATCATCCCGGCGAAGAACCAATGCACCAGCAAGGTCATGCCGGCCGCCACCGGCAGCGCCACCAGGGGCTTCGCCTTGAACCACAGGAACAGCCCGAGCAGCAGCAGGAAGGCGGTCGGGATGAAGCCCAGCGGGTCCGAGACCAGGAGATAGAAGACCGCCGCCAGCGGGATCAGCAGGAAGGAAATAAGCCGAACGGGCTGCACCACCCACCCCTCCACCACCAGCAGCGGCGCGCGGTTTCGCAACCCGCGCAGCACCAGCACCAGCGCGCACAGCCCGATGCCGGCCGCCAGGATGCGTGGGAACAGGTTCGGGCCGTAATCCTGGCCTGGGAAGGCGGGGAAGAAGCTGGTGAGCCACCAGATCCACCCCGCGAACCCCAGTAGGATCGCGCCCAGCAGGGCATCGTTCAATCGCATTGTCTGTATTCCGGACGGCGCCCAGGCAGAATGGGGGGCGCACCGCGCCCCCCCGCACAAACGGTCAGGTGCGCGCCAGGCCCGCGCCGCGCATCGCCTCGCCCATCGCGCGGTCACCCTCCGCCATGAAGCTGGCGAAGCCGGCCGCGTCCTGCCAGACCGTGCCGAAGCCACGGCTGGTCATGAACTCCTTGAACTGCGGGTTGTCGTAGGCCGCCTTCAGCGCGGTACCCAACCGCTGGGCCACCGGCGCCGGCAGGTTCTTCGGCGCCGCGATGCCGCGCCAGGCACCGACCGAATAGTTGATGCCCAGCGTCTCGTTCAGCGTGGGCACCTGCGGGAACATGGCGTTGCGCGCCGGCGCCATGATGGCCAGCGACTTGGCGCGGCCGGCATCGATCATCGCGCGCGCTTCCGGCACGGAGCAGGTGACGATGTCGACACCGCCCGCCGCCAATTCCTGCATCGCCGGCGCCGCACCGTTGGAGGGCACCCAGCGCACATGGTCGCCCTTCAGCCCCATCGCCTGCAGCCAGCCGACCAGCGCCAGGTGCCAGATGCCGCCCTGGCCCGTGCCGCTCGCCTTGAAGGTGCCGGCGGGCTGCGCCTTGATGGCATCCGCCAGCGCCTTGATGTCGGCATAGGGCGAATTATGCGCCACCTGCACGCCAGGCGGGTCGGAGTTCATCAGCGCCAGCGGGGTGTAGGAGTCCGGCTTGAGCTGGGTCAGCCCCTGCCAATGCATCATGGTGATTTCCACCGTGATCATGCCGATGGTGTAGCCATCCGGCTGCGCCGTCGCGATGGCGGAATGGCCGACCACGCCGGACCCGCCGGTGCGGTTCACCACGTTGACCGGCTGGCCGAGGTCACGCTCCAGCAGGCTGGCGACGATGCGCGCCGTGGCATCGGTGCCGCCACCGGCGCCCCAGGGTACGATGAGCTGGATCGGGCGGTTCGGCCAATTGCCCTGGCCGAGGGCCGGCACGGCGAGCGGCGCGGTCAGTGCGGCGCCGCTGGCGGCCAGCAGGGTACGGCGGGACAGCAGGGTCATGGAATCGTCTCTCCTCCTCTGCGCCCGGGTTGGTCCCGGGCACTTGCCGGCAGGCTAGGCCGGGTTGCTCGGCGGCTTCAAGCCAGGAGAGGGGCGGCGAGCAACTTCAATGCGCGGCGGCTGGCCTTGCCGCCGCAGCCGGGTTCACTCCTCGGCCGCTGCCGCCGCGAGCTGCGTCGCCCGGTCCACCGCGCAGGCGGCGGCGCGGCGCTGCAGATAGGCGCTGCGATAGACGGCATAGGCATCGAGGGCTTCCGCCTCGATCCGGCCCAGCTCGCCCGAGATCTCGCTGTAGCCCACCAGAAGGTCGCCGCTGCGCCAGGGGATGAAGACCTCCGGCCCCAGTGCCTGGGCCAGCCCGGCACTGGCCGCCAGCAGCGCCCCGGCATCGCGCAGCGTGGAGGGGCCGAGGATCGGCAGCACCACATAGGGCCCGCTCGGCACGCCCCAGGCGCAGACCGCATCGCCCGGCTCCGCCACCCGCCGCGGCCAGCCCCATTCGGCGGCGCTATCGCGCACGCCCGCCAGGCCGAGGCTGGAATTGATGCCGAAGCGGGCGGTGGCGTGCCAGGCCAGGTCGAAATCGCCCGCCGCCAGCCCGGACAGCGCCGTCACCGGTTCCCGCAGATTGGCGAAGGCGTTGGCGATGCCGGCCCGGACAGGGGCGGGGGTGTGGCTGACATAGGCCTCCACCACCGGATCCAGCAGATGCGCCTGCACCAGTCGGTTGAAGCCATGGATGCGGCGGTTCAGCCCCTCCAGCGGGTCCGATGCGGCCTGTACCGGCCCGGTGGCGAGCGCCAGCAGCAGCACGGGCAGAACGACACGGCGCATCAGGCCGCCCGTCCGAGATCATCGGGCAGCGGCCGCACCACCAGCACCACGCCCTCCACGGCCTCCACCTGCACCGGCGTGCCGAGATCCGGCGTCGCCGCGCCTGCCACCAGCCGTGCGGGCCATTCGCTGTCGCCCAGCCGCACCCGCAGCGCATTGTCCGGCCCGTGCAGCAGGATGGCGCGCCGGCCGGCCAGGCCGGATTCGGGCGCGTTCACCCGCTGCGCCTTGCCGCTGCGGAAGCGCCGCGTCGCCAGTGAGGCCGCGACGCCCGCCCCCAGCAGCGCCAGGAACACCACGACATCCACGCCGAAGCCGGGATCGCCGGCCAGCAGCATCACCAGCCCGGTGCCGATCGCGGCAAGCCCCGCCCACAGGATATAGACACCCGGCAGGACCAGCTCCGCGCCCAGCGCCACCAGCCCCACCAGGATCCAGATCAGGCCCGGTTCCATGGACGATCCCCCGGCAACAGGCCGCCACCCTGGGGCGGCGGGACACCGGGCGTGGCCGGCCCGGCCGGTGGCGGGCCGCGCAGCAGCTCCATCGCCTGTGTGATGCCCCCGGCCAGCGCGGCGCTTTCCATCGGCACGATGACGAGGCGGGAGGAGGGGTTGGCGGCCATCGCCTCGAAGGCCTTCACGTATTTCTCGGCGATGAAGTAGCGCAGCGCGTCGGCGCCCGCGCCGGCGGCGGCTTCCGCCACCATCTTCGTCGCATTCGCTTCCGCCTGGGCCAGCGCCTCCCGCGCCTCCGCGTCGCGCAGCGCGGCATCGCGCCGGCCCTCGGCCTGCAGCACCAGCGCCTGCTTCTCACCTTCCGCCTTGGCGACGCTGGCGCGGCGCTCGCGCTCCGCCGTCATCTGCAGGTTCATGGCGCGGATCAGCGTTTCCGGCGGCTCGATCTTGCGGATCTCGACGCGGCTGACCTTGGCGCCCCAGGGGTCCGTCGCGCCGTCCAGGATGTTGAGCAGGGAGGTGTTGATGCGGTCGCGGGAGGAAAGGGTCTGGTCCAGATCCATCTCGCCGATCACGGCGCGGATATTGGTCATCGCCATGGCGACCAGCGCCTGGGTCAGGTCCTGCACCGCATAGGCGGCCTTGGCCGGGTCCATCACGCGGTAATAAACGATGCCATCCACCGCGACCGTGGCGTTGTCCTTGGTGATGACGGACTGCTCCGGGATGTCCAGCACCACTTCCTGCACGTTCAGCCGGTGGCCGATCTTGTCCACGAAGGGGATGATGATGTTCAGCCCCGGGGCCAGCAGGCGGGTGAAGGCGCCGAAACGCTCCACCGTCCACATCTGCCCCTGCGGCACGGTGCGGACGCCCTGGGCCACCGTGAAAACAGCCAGCAGCAGCAACGCGATCAGCACGATGGTGGGTAGCGAAAGCTCCGGCATGTCTGGCCCCTTGTGCGTCTCGGCGCCCAGCGGGGCCGGCTTCGGGGCGCCATTCTGGCGCGGGCTGCGGGGCGCCTTCATGGCGCAGCGCCGGGGTCTTCCTGCTGCCGCAACCCGCACCTTATGCCCCGGATCGGCAAATCTTGCCAGATCCCTAACGAGTCGCGTTTTTACCGCAGGTCATTATCCCGGACCGAGTGCCGGCCCTTGTGATCGGTGCGCGACGCCAGCGCCGTGTCCAGCGCCCGCCCCAGCTTGCCCAGCGCGCCGTTCATCGCCATCGGCACGGTGGCCGCCTGGTGGCTGACCGCGATCGGCGCCATGCCGGTCGGGCGGGCTTCCACCAGGCAGCGCTTGTCGCGCGCCCCGCCCTTTTCCGCGTTCACATCGCCGAGATGCACCTCCACCCGCGTCAGATGCGCCTCGAACCGTCCCACGGCCTCCGCCACCGCCTGTTCCACGCTGGCGATGAGGTCGGCGCCGCCGGCGCCCTCGGGCGTATTCACCTGGATCTGCATGCCGCATTTCCCCTTCTGTTGCATGGCCTGAACGCGGCCCGGGGGTGGAAGTTGACCCGCCACGCTGGCCGCCGGAGGCGATCCGCGCGATACTCCGGCTTTCGCCAAGGAGCCTCTCATGCAGAATTCGGAACAGATCTGGCAGCTCGTCGACCAGCGGCGGGAGCCCTATGTCGAGCTGGCAGACAAGATCTGGGGCATGCCGGAGCTCTGCTACGACGAGCATCGCAGCAGCGCCGAGCACAAGGCGATGCTGGAGGCCGAGGGTTTCAAGGTCACCACCAACGTCGCCGGCATCCCGACCGCCGTGATGGGCGAAGCGGGGGAGGGTGGCCCGATCATCGCCATCCTCGGCGAATACGACGCGCTGCCCGGCCTGTCCCAGGAAGCCGGCGTGACCGAGCCGCGCCCGGTGGCGGGCGAGACGCGCGGCCATGGCTGCGGCCACAACCTGCTCGGCTCCGCCAGCCTGATGGCCGCCGCCGCGGTGAAGGACTGGCTGAAGGCCAACGGCCTGCCCGGCCGCGTGCGCTACTACGGCTGCCCGGCCGAGGAAGGCGGCGCCGCCAAGGGCTTCATGGTGCGCGACGGTGCCTTCGACGACGTGGACATCGCCATCACCTGGCACCCGGCGAGCTTCGCCGGCGTCGATGATGCGATCTCGCTGGCGAACACGCGCATCGATTTCTCCTTCATCGGCCGCGCTTCGCACGCCGCCGCTGCGCCCCATCTCGGCCGTTCGGCGCTCGATGCGGTGGAGCTGATGAATGTCGGCGTGAACTACATGCGGGAGCACATGCCCTCCGACGCACGGGTTCACTACGCCTACCTCGATGCCGGCGGGATCGCGCCGAATGTGGTGCAGTCCACCGCCAAGGTCCGCTACCTGATCCGCGCCCGCAACGTGACGGAGCTGAACGCCCTGGTCACCCGCGTCCGCAAGATCGCCGATGGCGCGGCGCTGATGACGGAATGCTCCGTCTCCACCCGCGTGGTCTCCGCCGTGTCGAACCTGCTCGGCAACACGGCGCTGGAGAAGGCGATGCATGCCAACCTGGCGCGCATCGGCGCGCCGGAATGGGATGATGCGGACCGCGCCAAGGCGGCCGAATTCCAGGCGACCCTGTCGGAGGAGGACATCCTCTCCGCCTGGCGCCGCGTCGGCGTCGAGCCGCGGGAGGGCGAGGTGCTCTGCGAGCAGGTGGTGCCGGAGAATGCCAAGGGCGTGCCGATGATCGGCTCCACCGATGTCGGCGATGTCTCCTGGAAGGTGCCGACCGTGCAGGCCCGCGGCGCCACCTGCGCCATCGGCACGCCCTTCCATTCCTGGCAGCTCACCGGCCAGGGCAAGCTGCCGGCGGCGCATAAGGGGATGGTGCATGTGGCGAAGGTGATGGCGGCGACGGCGGTGGATGCGCTGAAGAACCCGGCCATCATCGCCGAGGCCAAGGCCGACCACGCCAGGCGCACCGGCGGCAAGCCCTATGAAAGCCCACTGCCGGCCGATGCGAAGCCGGCGCTGGACATGAGCCTGTAGTAACGGTGTGGAGCCGGCGCGCCCTCAGCGGCGGGCCGGCCTCCCATTCGCGACCAGCTTCGCGATCGAGGCGACGATCGCGTCCTCCGCGAAGCCCGTCGTGGTCTGCCCCCAGCGCCGCATCGCCCATTTCCGCGCGGCAAGCCCCAGATAGGATGAGGCAACCGCCGCGCCGATGCCCAGCGCCGCGCCTTCCACCTGGCGCCGTGGCGGGGCCAGGGTGGCGCCGGCAAAGCCGCCGGTGATGGTGCGCGCCAGCAGGCCCAGGAAGACGGTGCGGTCGGGCGCGCTCTTCATCTTGTCGCCGGCGATCTCCGCCATTGCCATCATGGCGCCGCCCGCGGCCACGACCGGATTCGCCATCAATCGGGCCGGGGCATTGTCGTAGGGCAGGGTGCCGCGCCGCGCGGCATCGGCCAGTGCGGCGAGCGGCGTCATCGAGCGCTGGCCGGCGACAAGGCCCATCAGGATCGAACTGAGCATAAGGTTTCTGACCTCCCGGGCGATAGCGCCCAGAACGCCACCGGCCGGCGATGGTTCTGCGCCCCGCTCTCCGCGGGCTCTACAGATCCCCGAACAGCCGCGGCAGAAACAGCGCCAGATCCGGGATGAAGGCGACCAGCAGCAACGCGCACAGCATCGCCAGGACGAACCAGATCACCCAGGGCAGCGTCGATTCCATCGACGCGCCGGCCACCTTGCAGGTGATCATCAGGTTCACCGCCATGGGTGGGGTGAAGGCGCCGATGGCGACGTTCATGGTCAGCAGGATGCCGAACCAGGTCAGGTCCCATTCGAAGGCGCGGGCGATGGGCAGCAGGATGGGCAGGAAGACCAGGAAGATCGAGATGGCATCGATCAGCATGCCGGCGACCAGCACCAGCGCCGTGATCATCAGCAGCATGACGGTCTCGTTGGCGGTGATGCCGACCAGGGTCTGTGCCAGCGCATCGAAGGCGCCGACGGTGCTGCCGGCATGGGCAAAGATGCTGGCGAGCGCGATGATCATCAGCACCACCGCACTGATCTCGGCGCTGTCCCGCAGCACGGCATACAAATCCGGCCAGCGCAGCACCCGGTAGATGAACAGTCCGACGAACAGCCCGTAGAAGACGGCGACGACGGCGGCCTCGGTGGGCGTGAAGGCGCCGGAGCGCAGCCCGCCCAGGATGACGATCGGCGCCAGCAGCCCCCAGATCGCATCCTTGAAGGAGGCCCAGAGCGGTGGGCGCTCTTCCCCCTCCGGCGGCATCCCGAAGCCGTGGATGCGCGCCAGCAGCACCGCCGGTACCAGCAGCGACAGGCCCGCCAGCAGGCCCGGGATGACCCCGCCGAGGAACAGGGCGGGCACCGAGACACCGGGCACCAGCACCGCATAGACGATGAAGGGGATGGAGGGCGGAATCAGCACGGCGGTGGACCCCGCCGCCGCGATCAGGCTGGCGGAATAGGCGCGCGGGTAGCCCTGCTTGATCATCGCCGGCAGCATCACCGCGGCGACGGCCGCGGCATCCGCCGCCCCCGACCCGCTGATGCCGCCCAGCACCAGGCAGACCAGCACGGCGACAATGGCCAGCGCCCCGCGGCGCGGCCCGACCACCGCCTGCGCGAAGACCACCAGGCGGGCGGCGACGCCGGCGCGTTCGAACACCATGCCGGCGAGCACGAACATCGGCAGCGCCAGCAGCGGGTATTTGGCGATGCCGGTCCAGATGTTGGTCGGCAGGGCCATGACGCCCAACCCCTCGATCGCGATGACCAGGAACCCGGCCAGGCCGAGCGAGACGCCGATCGGCACGCCGAGGAACAGCAGCGCGAAGAACACGCCGAGCAGGATCAGGGAGCCTTCGAGCACCATGTCTCAGCGCCCCACGCGGGTTGCTGACATGGCGCGCTCCGCGCGCAGGACGCGCCACATGCGCCCGAGGATGCGAAGGCAGATCACGGCGGACAGCAGCGGCATCCACACGGTGTAGTACCAGGACGGCACGCCGAGGCCGGGCGACAGCACCTCGAACCGATACTCGTCCCAGGTGTACCAGGCGCCATACCAACTGATGCAGCCGAAGATGAACAGGCAGGCCGCAAGCACGAACTGCTCGACCAGCCGGGCCAGCTTCACCGGCAGGCGCTCGGTGAAGAAGGTCATGCGGATGTGGCGGTCATTGCCGAAGGCGGCGGCGGCACCGACGAAGGCCATCACCACCATCAGCGCCACCGAATATTCCTCGGTGAAGGCGAAGGAGACGTTGGTGAAGTAGCGCACCAGCACGTTGCCGAAGGTGATCAGCGCCAGGACGCCCATGATGGCCGCGCCGATCGCGCCCTCGATCGTCACCGGGATGCGCGGCGGCGCTTCCCCCAGCTTCAGGCCGGGGGCCTGGATGTCGCCATGCTCGGTCATCGGGGCTTCCCGCTGGCGGGCGCGGGGGGTTCAGGCCCCGCGCCGGCATTCAATCAGGCGCGCGCGCCGGACACGGCGGCCTCGGCGCGGCGCACCAGGTCGGCGCCGACGGTCTGGGCGTATTTGTCGTAGACGCTGCGGGTGGCGCGGGCGAAGGCCTGCTTCTCCGCGTCCGACAGGATGGTGACCGTCACGTTGCGCCGTGCCAGTTCATCGAGCGAGGTGCGGTCGCCTTCGGCGCCGAGACCCTTGCGGCTGGCCACGATCTGCTCCTGCGCCGCTTCCTGGGCACAGGCTCGCACCAGCGCCTGGTCCTCCGCCGAGAAGCTGGCCAGGACCTGCTTGGTCAGCAGGAAGATGCCGGCATCCGCCACGTAGTTCCAGATGGTCAAATGGCGCTGCGCCAGCGTGTCCATGCGGAAGCCGAGGAACAGGTTGACGGGGTTTTCCTGCCCATCCACCGCGCCGGTGGACAGCGCCGGCTGCAGATCGGCGAAGGACATCTGCACCGGATTGGCGCCGAGTGCCGTGAAGATCTCGGCGAAGATGGCGCCCGCGGCGAAGCGGATCTTCATGCCGCGCAGGTCTTCCGGCGTGCGGATCGCCTTCTTGCTGTTGGAGATCTCGCGGAAGCCGTTCTCGCCCCAGGCTACCGGCTGCACGTCGCGCGATTCCAGGGTGCGGAACAGCTCGGCGCCGATCGGGCCCTTGATGATCGCATCGAAGCCGCGGCTGTCCTGCAGCAGGAAGGGCAGGGAGAACAGGTTCATCTCGCGGATCTGCGGCGAGATATTGATGGTGGAGAACACCGCGAAGTCGATCACGCCCTGGCGCATCGCCACCAGTTCGCGGGTCTGGTCGCCGCCGACCAACTGGCTGCCCGGATAGACCTTCACGTTGATCCGCCCGCCGGAGCGTTCGGTCACCAGCTCCGCCCAGCGGAAGGCGCCGTCCGCCAGCGGGATGGTGCGGTTGCCGACGACGGACAGCTTGTATTCGGATTTGTAGCGCGTCTGCGCGCGAGCGACATGCGGTGCCGCGAGTGCGCCGGCGGCGGCGGCCAGCGCGATGCGCCGGGTGATCAGGCTGGTCATCGAAACCCCTCCCATTCTCCGCCGCGCCTTGCCGGCCGGCTTTTCGTGGCAGGCAGAATGCGGGCCGCGGCGCCCGTTCCGCAAGGGGGTGGTTTCAGGTACCGGCCAGCCAGGCGGCGGCGGCGTCGAAGGGTTCCGGGTCCAGCCCGGGCTCGGCCGGGGCGCGGCGCAATTCGGCATAGACGCGCTTGACGGCCGCCGGCACCTCCCGGTCGCGCAGCAGCGTGTCGGTATCCGCCTCATGGTGCCGCAGGGCGGGGGTCAGGAAGGCCACCGTCTCCAGCGCCGTGTCGCGCAGTACCGGAACGCCGAGCCGGGTGAGGAAAGCGCGCCAGTCGTGCAGCAGATCGTCGTAATGCACCACCGCGCGCGGCAGGCCGCGGCTGCCCTGTTCGGCCGCCACCACATGGCCCAGCCACAGACGCAGCGCCTGCGGCTTCGGCATCCTCTCCCGCACCTGCAGGGACTGTGCCACTTCCAGCGGGTTGCGGATGGGCAGCAGGGCGAGCGGCGCGGCGCCGAAGCGCTCCAGCGCCGGGCGCCAGACCTCCAGCAGCCGGCAGATGCGCGGGTCCTTCAGCACGAAGGGCTCCTTGCCGGGGAATTCGGTGGCCAGCAGCGCCAGCGCCTCGGCGATGAAATCCTCCCGCGCCGAATCCGGCACCAGGCCCGGGGGCAGGGGGCGCGGGTCGTCGTAGCGGCTGCCGGCCGCCGCCAGGATCCGGTCATCCAGCGCCGCGACGGCCGCCGATTCCCAGAAGCCGCGCGGATTGTCCGGCTGCGGGGCCATGACCCGGCTGGGCAGCGAAAGCCCATGCAGCGCCAGCACCCGCGTGAGGGCGGAGGTGCCGGAACGGTGCATGCCGAGGATGAGCACGGCGGGTCGGCGGGTGGGGGGGGCGTCCTGCATCGGCCCGGTCTATGCCATGGCGGCGCGCCTTGCTGCAAAGCAACAGCGCGCGCGCCCGGCTTGACGGCAGGCGCGCGGGGCTGCGCCATGCGCGGCCAACTTGCCGGACACCCCGCGATGTCGCTCCCCGCCGCCACCCGCCCGCTCAACATCCTGGTCCTCGGCGGGGACGGAATCGGGCCGGAAGTCATCGCACAGGCGCTGCGCGTGCTGCGCCACATGCAGGCGAAGCACGGCCTGCCTTTGGAGATCGAGGAACAGCGCTATGGCAACGCCACCTGGCGCGAGACTGGCAGCCTGATGCCGGACGCGACCCATGCGGCGGTGGACCGGGCTGATGCCATCCTGTTCGGCGCGACGGACAGCCTGGAGCGCACGGGCATGCCGGCCGAGGAACGCGCCCGCGGCAGCCTGCTGACGCTGCGCCGCCGGCTCGGCCTTTTCGCCAATCTCCGCCCGGTGCGGACCGAGCGCGCCCTGGACGAGGTCTCGCCCTTCAAGCCGCGCACCCTGGCGGGTGTGGACCTGGTCTTCGTGCGGGAATTGTCGGGCGGCGTCTATTACGGCGAGCCGCGCGGGATCGAGCGCGATGCGGATGGAAGGCGGCGCGGCATCAACACACATATCTACGACGAGGACCAGATCATCCGCGCCGCCCGTTTCGCCTTCGCGCTGGCGCGCGGTCGGCGCGGCGTGCTGACGTCCGTGGACAAGGCCAATGTGATGGAAGCCGGCGCGCTGTGGCGGCAGGTGGTGACGGCGCTGCACCACGACGAATTCCGCGACGTGACGCTGGACCACATGCTGGCCGATACCTGCGGCCTGATGCTGAACCGGGACCCGAAGCGCTTCGACGTGATCCTGACCGACAACCTGTTCGGCGACGTTCTGTCGGATGCCGCGGCCGGCCTCGCCGGCAGCCTCGGCATGCTGCCCAGCGCCAGCCTCTCCGGCCCGCAACCCAATGGCAGGCGGCGCGCATTGTATGAGCCGGTGCATGGCTCGGCGCCGGATATCGCGGGCAGGGGCGTTGCCAACCCGCTCGCCGCCATCCTGTCCGTGGCGCTGCTGCTGCGCTGGTCGGCGGCGGCGGAGGATGCGGCGCGGGAGGTGGAGGCGGCGGTGACCGCCGCACTGGATGCCGGTGCGCGCTGCGCCGATATCGCGCTGCCGGGCGAGACGGCGCTGGGCACGGACGCGATGGGCGATGCGGTGTTGGGGAGGCTTTGAGGATGCGCCTGCATGGCATGACCGGTTCGGGCAATTGCTGGAAGCCCGCGCAGATGCTGCGGCTGCTCGGCCGGGATTTCGACTGGGTGGAGGTCGACACCAGTGGCGGCGAGACCCGCCGCGCGCCCTTCCTGGCGCTGAACCCCGCCGGCAAGGTGCCGGTGCTGGAGCTGGATGACGGCACGGTGCTGACCGAGAGCAATGCCATCCTGCTGCATCTGGCGGAGGGCTCTCCCTGGCTGCCAGCCCCCGGCCTGGCGCGCACGCGGGTCTATCAATGGCTGTTCTTCGAGCAGTACAGCCACGAGCCCTATATCGCCGTCGCCCGCAACCTGATCGCCTGGAAGCGGGAGGCGCATCTGCATGCCGAGCGCCTGGCCGATTGCGCGGCACGAGGCGCGGCGGCACTGGATGTGATGGAACGCGCGCTTTCCGCCTCGCCCTACCTGGCCGGCGAGACGCCCAGCGTCGCCGACCTGGCGCTTTTCGCCTACACCCACCGCGCAGATGAAGGCGGCTTCGACCTGGTGGGCTGGCCCGCCGTGCAGGCCTGGGTGGACCGGGTGACAGCGCTGCCCGGCATCACCACCCTGCCGCGCCCGCCGGCGCCGTAGCCTTTAGCCCGGCGGGGCCAGCCCCGTCGCCTCGTCATGCCCGCCCTGGCCGGTCAGCGCCGCCCAGGCGCGGAAGCGTGGGCTGGCGGGCAGGGTGCCGTCGGCGATCAGGCCGCGCCAGTGGCCACAGGCCTCGACGAAGCGTGGGACGCTGCCGGGGAACATCGCCAGGCTGATCGCCTCCGCCATCGCGTCTTCCTCCACCTTGTCGGCATAGGCGGCTTGCAGATGCCAGCCGAAGGGGCGCCAGCGGCCCCGGCAGACCTGCACGGCGAGGCCGGCCAGATGCACCAGGCGGATCGGCGCGGCGGGGGCCACGATCCGCAGCGTCGCCACATAGCTCGCCTGCGGGTCGTAGGGCGCCAGTTGCCGGCCCCAGTCGCGCGCGGCGAAGTCAAAGGCCTCTGCGCCGATCGCCAGGGCCGCCGAAGCAAAGGCGGCACCAATCGTCGCGTCCGTGCCTCCTGCGGCGCGGAACTTGGCGATGTGGTGCGTCGCCAGCGCCTCATCCGTCGCGGCCAGCACCGCGATCCAGACGAATTCGCGGTCGTGATGGCTCAGCACCCGGTCATCGAGGGCGAGTGCCGTGTAGGCGGCGTCGTAGCCGGCCAGCAATTTCGGGAAGGCCAGCGCCATCAGCCCGTGATGCGGCAGCAGGTAGCCGCGCTTGGCGCGCACCTCGGCCAGGCGCGCTTCCAGCTCCGCCGTCGTTTCGTCGCTCATTCGACGCGGATATTCGCGCTGCGGGCGATATCGGCCCAGCGGGTGACTTCGCTGGAAACCATCTCGCTGTACTCGGCCGGGCTCATCCGGTTGGGCGGCGCGCCGAGCTGGGCCAGGCGTTCCACCATCGCCGGCGAATTGAGGCCGGCGACCACGGCGCGGTTGATCTCCGCCGCCTGCTCCGCCGGCATGCCGGCGGGGCCGGACAGGCCGAACCAGTTGGTGGCGACCAGCGTCGGGAAGCCGGCCTCCACCACCGTGGGAACGTCCGGCCAGCGCGCCGCGCGCTCCGGCAGGGTGATGGCCAGCAGGCGCAGGCGGTCATTGTTGCCGATATCCGGCACCGCAGCGATCAACCCCTCCACCTGGCCGCCGATGACATCCGTGGTGGCCGGCGCGCTGCCGCGATAGGGCACATGGGTGATGTCCGCCTGCGCCGCGCGCTTCAGCAGCTCCAGCTTCACGTGGCTCGACGTGCCGATGCCGGTGGAGCCGAAGCGCACCGCGCCGGCCTGCGCCTTCGCGCGTGCCACCAGATCCGCCATGGTCCGGATCGGCCCGGCGGCGGAGACGGCGATGGCCGAGGGCACGGCGGCGACCAGTGCGATGTGTCGGAAGTCCGTCACCGGATTATAGGGCACGCTGCGGTTCACCGCCGGGCCGATCGCCTGGCTGGCGATGTTGGACAGCAGGATGGTGCCGTCCACCGGGCCGCGCGCCACGGAATCGGAGCCGATGGCGCCCCCCGCGCCGGCCCGGTTCTCCACCACAACCGGCACGCCCAGCGCCGTTTCGATCTCCCGTGCCGCCAGGCGACCGAGCAGGTCCGCGGTGCCGCCGGCGGGGAAGGGCACCACCAGCCGCAGCGGGCGCCGCGCCGGCTGAGCCAAGGCGGGGGCCGCGAGGGGCAGGGTGGCGGCGGCGGCGAGCAGCAGGCGGCGATGCATGGCGGGGCGCTCCAATCTTGTATCCCACAGCTTAGCGCCGGCCGCGCAATCGGCCAGGGGGCGCCCGGGTGATGATCGCGATTGCCTCCAGCCATCGTCAGTTCTGGAATAAAACGCTCCTTTTGACTTGCGTGATGGAAAAATCCTGATGTAGCTTTGGATCATACGAGGACAAACCGGACGGCCATGACCTTCATCCGCAGCCGCACCGCGCGCGAGACCATGCTGGCCGGCATCGCCGCCGCCGCGCGCGGCCCGATGGCAGGGCGGCCGCAGGCGGTGGGCGCGGCGATCCAGGCTCTCGCGGCGGATCCGGCGCTGCTCGATGGCCTGGATTGCCCCTGCTGCCCGGACCGCTATGTGCGCCATCTGCTGCACAGCGACCCGCAGGGCGGCTACGCGGTGGTGGCCCTGGTCTGGCGGCCGGGACAGATGTCCCCGGTGCATGGCCACAAGGCCTGGTGCGCCTTCGCTGTCCACCAGGGCACGCTGACCGAGACCTGGTACAGCCCGGCCGAGGATGCCCCACAGCCAAAATCGACGCAGCTGCTGCGCCCGGGCCAGGGAAGCCATGGGGCGGCGGACCCGCTGCTGATCCACCGCCTGGCCAACCTGTCCTGCCGCACCGCCATTTCCATCCATTGCTACGGCGTGGGCTTCGATCGCTTCGGCTCCGATGTGAACGAGGTTCACGCCGCCTGAGCCGTCTCCCACTGGGAGAAGACGGCCGGCCGGGCTAGGCTGGCGCGGTGAAATCTTCCCCCTCGCGCGCGTGATCCTTCCGGGCCGCAACATCGTCATCGGCCTGCTGTTCGGCATCGCCGCGGCCATCATCTGGGGCGGGCAGGCCGTGGTGGCGCGCAGCGGCACCGTGGCGGGGTATTCGCCGCTCGATCTCGCCGTGCTGCGCTACGTGGCCGCCGCGCTGGTGCTGCTGCCCTTTGCCTGGCGGGCGCGGCGCGTGCTGGCCGAAATCGGGCTGCCGAAACTGCTCGGGCTGGTGGCGACGGGCGGCGCGGCCAATGCGCTGCTCTTCGGCTGGGGGCTGGTCCATGCGCCGGCCAGCCATGGCGGCACCATCGCGCCGATCACCTCCGCCGTCATGGGCGCCATCATCGCCATCCCCCTGCTGGGCGAGATGCCGACGCGCGGGCGCGCCATCGCGCTCGGCTTCATCACCGCGGGGGTGCTGCTGATCGGCTGGGATGGTATCGGCGGCGCCCATCCGGGTGCCTGGCGCGGCGACCTCATCCTGATGGGCGCCGGCACGGTCTGGGGCGCGTTCACCGTGCTGCTGCGGCGCTGGCGGATTCCGGCGCTGGCCGGCAATGCGGCGATGTGCGTGCTGTCCGCCCTGGTGCTGCTGCCGCCCTGGCTGCTGCTGGGTGGCGGCGCGGTGCCGGAGATGCCCTGGCAGACCAGCGTGCTGCAGGGCTTCGCCCAAGGCGTGCTGTCATCGGCCATCGCCACCACGCTCTATGCCCGCGCCGGCGAGTTGATGGGCGCCACCCGCACCGCCTGCCTGACCACCATGGTGCCGGTCGCCGCGGTGCTGCTCTCCGTGCTGATCCTGCACGAACCGCTTGGCATGGCGAAGCTGGCCGGGGTGGTGCTGGCGGTGGGGGCGATGCTGGTGGCGGTGCTGGTGACCGGCCGTCGAAACTGAGGAAGCGCGCGGCTCCTCAGCGCGCCGCATCCTCCCGCGCCCAGCGCGGCATGCCGCAGCCGCCGAGCGCTGCCATGCGGTCCTTCGCCAGCAGCTTCTCGCGGCTCAGGCGCCGGACCAGTGCCGCATCCGGCGCCGAACGTGCGAGCTCCGCCGCGATCAGCCGCTCCAGATCCGACAGACGCTCCACCAGCCGCAGCTTCAATGTTCCGCCTGAACCGCTGGTTCCACCCTCCATGACGCCCTCGACCTCCGCTTTCCGTCGCTGCGCGGGGGCGCGGCGGTTTGTGGAAGGCCCGACATCGCGGTGACCGGGGGGCAGCGCCAGAGGGGCCCGGGCCTCTGTCAGGAACCGTGGTCCCAGTTCCTGACGATTTCAAGACAAAACGCGGTCGCGAAACCGTTATTGGTCCTCACCGCCGCCTCGGCGCCGCCGCCAATGCGGCACGCCCGGCGCCGGATGCCGGTCGCGTCGTGCTGCCACCCGCGCATCGGCCTCGGGCAGGACTGCATTGGCGCGCCTTGTCTCCGCCCGGCCAGGTCGCGCCACGCCAGGTGCCGCCGGCAAGGCGAGCACGGCGCGACGCGCGAGGCCCGGCGCCGACATCAGGCGGCGACGCCGCCGAGCGCCGAACGCTCGACCATCATGTTCACGCCCTTCACGCCGGGGACGTTCTCCGCCAGCACCTTCAGCCCGCGCAGCACCGCGTCGTTGCGGCAATAGCCGTGGAAGGACACCACGCCATCCTTCACGTCGAAGAAGATGGCGAAGGCATCGACCCAGGGCTGCTCCTTCATCGCCTTTGCCAGCGCCCGGCGGATGCGTTCATCCGGCGCATCGGCTTCCAGTTCGGCGGAGGGTTGCAGGAGCGCGCGGATCAGGTCGGCGCGGGAGACGATGCCCACCAGGCGGCCGTCGCGCAGCACGGGAATGCGGCGGATGGCACGTTCTTCCATGGCCTTGGCGAGCGTCTCCACCGGCGTGTCTTCCTCCGCCGTCACGGCGCCGCGGGTCATGGCATCGCCGGCGGTCTGGCCATGGGCGCGGGCGAAGCGATCCGCCTGCTGGCTGGCAGATTCGAACAGGCCGGCGATCCAGGATTTCGGCGCATCGGCCGGCGCGGCCAGGCGGCGCAGCAGATCGCCCTCGGTCAGCATGCCGAGCAGCCTGCCATCCACATCCACCACCGGCGCGCCGGAGAAGCCACGCTCCGCCATGGCGCGGGCGGCCACGGCAATGGGGGTGCCGGGCTGGAAGGTCACGGGTTCGGACGTCATCAGGTCGCGCGCGCGCATGGGAATCTCCTCAATTGGCCCCCGGTGGGGCTGGCAGAGAGGTGGCGCAGACCGATGCGAAAGTGAAGGGGTGTTCACCTTGCCCGTGTGGCAGCCCAGCTCGTCGTCACATGCGCGCAGGGTTCCGCGGCCCCCTCCGCGCGCAGCATGACCTCCCCATAGGACAAGGTTCGGCCGCGCTTGATGACACGCGCCTCCGCGAGAACCGCGGTCGCCGGTGGCGGGCGCAGGAAGGTGATGGCGAGGCTCGCTGTCAGGCTTTCGTCGCGCCCTTCGGTCAGCGACAGCAGCGCCACCCACATCGCCACATCCGCCAACCCCATCAGCGCGGGGCCGGAGACGGTGCCGCCAGGGCGCAGCAGATCCTCCCTCGCGGGCAGGCGCAGCGTGGCGAGGCCCTCGCCGAAGGACAGCACCTCGATCTCCCAGGCGCCAGCGAGCGGCACGCCTTCGCGCACCCGTGCCTGCATCGCCGCGATGCTCATCGCGCTGCGGCCAACCCTGGCTGCCATCGCGTCATTCTCGATCGCGCCCGGCGGATCACCCGCGCGCGGCAGCATCGTGCGGATAACGGCATCCAGCCAGTCTCGGTCGAACATCATGCGGGCAGCTCCGGTAGCCTGGCGAAGGCGCCATCCTGCACCAGGCGGCGCACCGCTTCCATGTCACGGCCCATTGCGCGCGCCTACGCAACAGGGCATGCGGAAAGCATGACGCGATCCTTCCTCGCCACCACCGCGCTGCTGCCGCAAGGCTGGGCGCGGGATGTGTTGATCGAGGCCGATGCCGCCGGCTTCCTCACCGCCGTGACGCCCGGCGCCACGCCGCACGGCACCACGCGCCGGCTGTCCGGTGCCGTTCTGCCGGGCATGCCGAACCTGCACTCCCACGCCTTCCAGCGCGCCATGGCCGGCGGCGCGGAGCGGCGCAGCCCGCAAGGTCAGGACAGCTTCTGGACCTGGCGTGAGACGATGTACCGCTTCGTCGGGCGGTTCACGCCGGAGGATGCGGAAGCCGTCGCCGCGCAGCTTCACGTCGAACTGCTGGAACACGGTTTTTCGAGTTTGTGCGAGTTCCACTACCTGCACCACCAGCCGGATGGCACGCCCTATGCCGACCGCGCCGAGATGGCGCGGCGGAACATCAGGGCGGCACGGCGGACCGGCATCGGGCTGACCATGCTGCCCAGCCTGTACCGCCATGGCGGCATTTTCGGCGTCGCACCGCATGCGGGCCAGCGGCGCTTCCTGAACGACCTGGACGGCTTCCTTGCGATCGTCGAGGCGACGCGCACCGCGATCGGCGACGACCCGCAGATGGCGCTTGGCCTCGCGCCGCATTCGCTGCGTGCCGTGACGCCCGAACTGCTGCGCGGCGTGCAGGATTTCGCCGGGCCGATCCACATCCATGCCGCCGAACAGCCGAAGGAAGTGGCCGAATGCCTGGCCGCCACCGGTGCGCACCCGGTGCGCTGGCTGCTGGACCATGCGCCGCTGGATTCGCGCTGGGTGCTGATCCACGCGACGCATATGGACGCCACCGAGATCGAGGGTCTGGCCCGCTCCGGCGCCGTCGCCGGGCTGTGCCCGAGCACGGAAGCCTCGCTCGGCGACGGCACCTTCGCGCTGCCGGGCTACCTCGCGGCTGGCGGCCGGTTCGGCATCGGCACGGACAGCCATGTCGGCACCGCGCCACGCGATGAGCTGCGCCAGTTGGAGACCAGCCAGCGCCTGCGCGACAATGCCCGGTCTGTCGCGACGGCCGAGCAGAACCCGCATCCCGGCCGCACGCTGTACGATGCGGCGCTCGCCGGCGGCGCGCAGGCCAGCGGCCGCAGGCTCGGCGCCATCGCGCCCGGGATGCGCGCGGATTTCGTGGAACTCGACACGCGCCACCCGACGCTGGTGGGGCGCGAGGATGATGCGCTGCTGGATGCCTGGGTGTTCAGCGGCCAGTCCAACCCGGTGAAGACCACGGTGGTCGGCGGGCGTGCGGTGGTGGAGGCGGGGCGGCACATCCACGGCCTCGCCATCGCCGAGGAATTCAGCGCGACGATGCGGAGGCTTCTGGCATGAGCGGTCAATTGGCGGGCCAGGTGGCCATCATCACCGGCGGCAGCCGCGGCATCGGCCGCGCCATCGCGCTGCTGTTTGCGCGCGAGGGCGCCGACATCGCCTTCTGCCACCTGGATGACGCGGAAGGCGCCGCCCCCGTGGTCGCGCAGATCGAGGCGCTGGGCCGCCGCGCGCTGGCCGCTTCCGTCGATGTCGCGGACCTGCCGGCGCTGCGCGGCTTCATCGCGGAGGCGGAGGCCAGGCTCGGCCCCTGCGACATCCTGGTGAACAATGCCGGGCTGAACATCCGCGGCCCGATCGGCGCGATCACGGAGGAGAGCTTCGACCGGGTGATGAACGTCCACGTCAAGGCGAGCTTCTTCGCAGCCCAGGCGGTGTGGGACGGCATGGCTTCGCGCGGCCGCGGGCGCATCATCACCACGGCGAGCCAGCTCGGCCTGAAGGGTGCGCCCAACATCGTGCCCTATTGCATGGCCAAGGCCGCGCTGATCGGCTTCACCCGCGCGCTGGGCTATGAGGGCGCGCCGAAGGGCATCCTGGTGAACGCCATCGCGCCAGGGCCGGTCGCGACCGACCTCACCGCGCAGCTTGGGCCGGAATGGGCGGCACGCATCGGCGCGGCGCTGCCGATCGGCCGGGTGGGGCAGCCGGAGGAGATCGCGGCCGCGGCGCTGCTGCTGGCCTCCTCGCCCGGCGGTGATTTCTTCGTCGGCGCGACGCTGTCGCCCAATGGCGGGGACATCATGCACTGACATGGCGAGGCTCATCACGCTCGACGCGGCGCAGGCCGCGACCGCCATCGAATGGGCCGCTTCCGAGGGCTGGAATCCGGGCCTCGCGGATCTGCCGTGTTTCCTGACGCAGGATGAGGCGCTGTTCCTCGGCGTCGAGGATCGAGGCGCGCTGCTCAGCGTGATCGCGGCCACGCGCTACGGCGCGGGTTTCGGCTTCGTCGGCTTCTACATCGCGCGGCCGGATCTGCGCGGGCAGGGGCATGGCATGGCGGTGTGGCGCGCCGGCATGGCGCAGCTTGCGGGCCGGTTGGTCGGGCTGGATGGCGTGGTGGCGCAGCAGGACAATTATCGAAAATCCGGCTTTACCCTGGCCTGGAACAACATCCGCTTCGGTGGCGTGCCGCAGCGTCCGCCCGTGCCTGCGCAGGGCATCGTGTCGGCCGCCGAGGTGCCCTTCGCGGCGCTGGCGGCGCTGGATCGCAGCGTCTTCCCGGCCGCGCGGGAAACCTTCCTGCGCGGCTGGATCGCGCAGCCCGGCCATGTGGCGCTCGCGCATGTCACGGACGGCACGGTCAACGGCTTCGGCGTGATCCGCCCGGCGCGGGAGGGGCACAAGATCGGCCCGCTGGTCGCCGAAACCCCCGCCGTGGCGCAGGCGCTGGCCGCCGCCTTGTTGGCGCGCGTGCCGGATGGCCCGGTGTTCCTCGACGTGCCGGAACCCCATCGCGCCGCCGTGGCGCTGGCCTCATCGCTCGGCCTGACGCCCGGCTTCGAGACGGCGCGGATGTACACCGGCGCCGCGCCCGAAATCCGCGCGGAGCGTCTGTTCGGCGTTACCAGCTTCGAGCTGGGATAGCGCGCCCGGCGCGGGCGGTCTCCAGCATCAGCATCTCGCCCAGATTCTCATGCGTCAGCACGCCGACCAGGCGCCCCGCCGCATCCACCACGCCGATCGGCCCGCCGGCCTCCTGCATCACGCGCAACGCATCCTCCAGCGGTGCGCGATGCGCTACCACCGGCACCTCGCGCCGCATCGCCTCCAGCACCGGCGCATCCGGGCCATCCTGCTGCAGGGCGCGCACCAGGTCGCTGCGGGTCAGGATGCCGCGCAGGCGGCCGCCGCCGTCGACCACGGGGAAATCGGTCTGCGCCGTGCGGATCAGCAGCTCCGCCGCATCGGCGATGCGGGCCGTGACGGGCAGGCTTTCGAAGCGGGTGATCGCCGCATCCTCCGCCCGCATGCCGCGCGACAATTCCCGCATCTGCACCGACTGCGCCTCCGCCTGCGCGCCGAGCCAGACGAACAGCGCCACGAACACCATCAGCGGCGCGCCGTTCAGCAGCCCGATCAGCCCCAGCGCGAAGGCCAGCGCCTGGCCGATTCCGGCGGCTATATCCGTCGCCCGCCGGCTGCCGAGCCGCATCGACAGCAGCGCCCGCAGGACCCGCCCGCCATCCATCGGAAAGGCCGGCAGCAGGTTGAACACGACCAGCGTGACGTTCACCCAGAACAGCCGGGCCAGCATGCCGTGGGCCGGGTCCTGCAGGCTGGCCATCGCCGCCACCGCCGGGACCCCGCCGAGGGCCAGGAACAGCAGCAGCGCGATCACCACATTCACCGCCGGCCCGGCGAGCGCCACCACCAGCTCCTCGGAGGGTTTCTCCGGCATGCGTTCCAGCCGGGCGACGCCGCCGATCGGCAGCAGCGTGATATCCGGCGTCCGCACGCCGTAGCGGCGGGCGGCGGCGACATGGCCGAATTCATGCAGCACGACGCAGCCGAACAGCAGGCAGATGAAGACAATCCCATCCACCGCCGCCGGCATGCCGCCCTGCAGCCCATGCGCCACGCCGATCCAGGCCAGCAGCAGCAGGAAGGTGAGATGCAGCCTGATCTCGGTGCCGGCGATGCGACCGAGCGGGATGGACCAGGACATTGAGGCTACTCCTGCGGCGTGGGGCGCAGCCGGCTGATCTCGAACCCCTGCCCGGCGGCGGTGATCACCGCCTCGGCATAGTCACCCGGCGCCAGCTCCGGCCGGCGGGCCAGGACCCACAGATAGTCCCGCCCGGGCGCCCCCACCACCGCCCAACGATAGGAGGGATCGAGCCCGATGACCCAGTAATCGCCGTAGAAGGGCCAGAAGAAGGTGACGCGCAGCTTCGCATTGCCGCTGTCGGGCACGACATAGGCGCTACCCTCGGCCACCCGCGCCGTGCCATCGTTGCCGCGGCAGCGGTTGACCACGCCGATCGTGCCATCCGGCCGCGGCGTGTAGGTGGCGGTGGTGTGGGTGCAGCCCTGTCCGCCGTCCTGGAAGCTGTTCGGAAGGCGGGCGATCTCGAACCAGGTGCCGGCATAGCGGGCGAGGTCCAGCTGCGGCACGGTGGCCACGGGCGGGCGCGTGGGGGTGGTGGCGCAGGCGCCGAGCAGCACCAGCGCCAGCAGCAGGGCGCGCCTCATGCCACCCACTCCGAGCCCGGCACCACCCCGGGGGGCAGGGCCGCCACATGGTCATGGATGGCGCCGGCGGTGGTGATCCAGATGGCGTCGCGATGCTGCGCGATCTCGGCCAGGGCCCGGCGCAGATGCCGCATGCGGTGCGGCTGGCCGATGATGTAGGGGTGCAGCGCAATGCCCATCACCTGCGCCATGCCATCCTGCGTCTGGTGCAGGCGTTCGTGGAAATCATCCAGGATCATGTCGGCGAAGGCCGCCGCGCCATCCTTGCGTGCGACCACGGCGGGAATGTCGTTGACCTCCTGCGGGTAGGGCATGGCGAGAAGTTTCCCTGCGCGGGTCTGCATCCAGATGGGCGCGTCATCGGCGCACCAGTTCATGGTGTAGGCATAGCCGGCTTCGGCCAGCAGGTCCGGCGTCACGCGGCTCTCGGCGATCCAGGGGCTGAGCCAGCCGCGCGGCGGCGTGCCGGCATGCTGGGTGATGGCCGCGGTCGAGTCGGCGATCAGTGCCGCCTCCTCGGCTTCGGGCAGGATGGACTGGCGTTCGGAATTGGTGCGGCCATGGCCGGCCATCTCATCGCCTCGGGCGCGGTGCGCGGCCAGCAATTCCGGCGCGTAGTCATACATGGCGCTGTTCACCAGCACGGTCGCCGGCAGGCTCAATTCGTCCAGCGCCTGCAGCAGGCGCCAGGCGCCGACGCGGTTGCCATAGTCCCGCCAGGCGAAATTCAGCACATCGGGCTGCGGGCCGCCTGGTGCCAGTTCCGCCCCCAGCCCCTCGCCGAAGGCGAAATGCTCCAGGTTGACGCCGAGATACACCGCCAGCGTCGCCCCGCCGGGCCAGGCATAGGGCGTGCGCCCGGGCCAGGCGGCGTAGTCATAGCGTCCATGGGTGGGCAGCATGGTGAGACTCTCCGGCCTGGCGCTCCGGCAGGTTGGGGTTTTCGCACCACAGGGCAAGCCCGAAGCGCCGGAGTAGCGGCAAGGGGTGATGACCGGCCGCGCAGCCTGTCCTATCCTCAGCGCGATATGCCAAGGGTGAGACAGGGGGGAGATGCGGCGTCCGCGCTGCTGCAGCGCGAGGCGCGGGCGGCACGCAAGCGGTTGCGCCTGCCGCTGGGCCTCGGCGTGGCGCAGGTGCTGGTGGGCATCGCTCAGGCCTGGCTGATCGCGGGGCTGATTGCCACCCTGCTGGGTTTCGGCGCCGCCGGCTGGGCGACGCTGGGCGCCGTGGCGGCGCTGGCGGTGCTCTCGGCCAGTCTCGGCATGGCGCAGGAACGTACCCTTCTGGCAGCCGGGGAGGCCGCGAAGGCCCGGCTGCGCGGCGCCGCCTTCGAGCGATTGCTGGCCCAGGGCGCGGAGGATGGCCGCGGCGTCGGCGACCGGGCCGCGCTGGTGGTGGACCGGATCGAGGCCCTGGAAGGCTTCCTCACCCGCTGGCTGCCCGCGGCGGCCCTGGCCATCGCCGGGCCGCTGCTGGTGGCGGGCGCGGCCTTCATGGTGGACGCGACCAGCGGCGCCATATTGCTGGTGGCGGCGCTGCTGGTGCCGGTTGCCATGGCGGTGACCGGCATCGGCGCGGCGCAGGCCAGCAAGCGGCAATTCGCCGCCCTCGATTCGCTCTCCGGCCGATTCCTGGACCGCATGCGCGGCCTTCCCACTTTGGTGTTGTTCCGGCAGCAGGAGGCGGAGGCGCGGGCGCTGGGCGTGGCGGCGGAGGATTTGCGCCAGCGCACCATGCGCGTGCTGCGCGTGGCCTTCCTGTCCTCCGCATCCATGGAGGCGCTGGCCGCCGGCGCCATCGCCTGCCTCGCCATCCGCCACGGCGCCATCCTGGGCCAGAACCACCCGGACCCGGCGGGCGCGATCTTCTGCCTGCTGCTGGTGCCGGCGCTGTTCACCCCGCTCCGCACCTTCTCCCAGGCTTATCACGAGCGCATGGCCGCGCGCGGCGCCGCCGCCGAGCTGGCGCCGCTGCTGGAGGCGGAGGTGCCGGGGGGGCTGAAGCTGGAGGAGATGCCTGCCCGCCTGGTGGTCAGCTTCCAGGATGTGCGGCTGAGCTACGACCCGACCCGGCCGCCGGCCCTGGATGGGCTGAGTTTCCGTGCCTTGCCGGGGGAGACGGTGGTGCTGGCGGGGCCTTCCGGCGCCGGAAAATCCTCCATCCTGCGGCTGCTGATGGGGTTCCGCCGGCCGGATGCGGGGCGGATTTCGCTGAACGGCCAGGATGCGACAAAGCTGGCGCCGGCCGAGCTGCGCCGCCTTTCTTCCTATGTCGGCCAGCGGGCGCATCTGTTCCGCGGCACGATCCGGGAGAATATCGCGCTCGCCCGCCCCGGCGCCACGCCGGCGGAGATCGAGGCAGCGGCCACCGCCGCGCGAGTCGCGGATTTTGCCAAGGCGTTGCCGCAGGGGCTGGAGACGCTGGTGGGGGAGGGCGGCTTCGGCCTGTCCGGTGGCCAGGCGCAGCGCGTCGCCATCGCCCGCGCCTTCCTGCGCGACACGCCGCTGGTGCTGCTGGATGAGCCGACCGCGCATCTGGACCCGGGCACGGAGGCCGAGGTGCTGGACAGCCTGCGCCGGCTCTGCACCGGGCGGACCGCGATCATCGCCAGCCATTCCCGCGCGGCGCAGCGGCTTGGCCGGGTGTTGGAGATCGAGGCCGGGCGCGTGCCCGGGCCACGGATGGCGGGCGAATGACCCCCTCCGAGGATGCGAGGGGCGGAAGTCATGGAGGTCTGGATCGGCCGGGCATGACCTCCGACCTGCTCCGTGTGCTGCGGCTGTGGCATGGCCGCGCCGGGTGGCTGCTGGCGGGCCTCCTCATGGCTTGCGCCGCGGTGCTGGCGGGGCTGGCGCTGCTCGGCCTGGCCGGGCGTGGCGTGGCGGAGGGCGTGACCCAGGCGGCGGTCTTCGCCGGCGGCGGCGCGGCGCTGATCTGGCTGCGGCCGGTCATCATCCTGCGACCTATTTTTCGTTATCTAGAACGGCTGGTGACGCACGCCGCCACCTTCCGCGCCCTCGCCGATACCCGCATCTGGTTCTTCCGCCGCCTGGCCGAACGTCTGCCCGCGGGCCTCGGCTTCCGGCGCGCGGGGGATCTGCTGGGGCGGCTGGTTTCCGACATCGATGCGCTGGACCGGGTATATCTCGGCGCCGTCGTGCCGGGCGTGGCGGGCGTCGCGGCGGTGCTGGCGATCGCGCTGGTGCTCGGCGCGCTGGACCCCGCGCTGGCCGCGCTGGTGGCGCTGCCGCTGGCGCTCGCCTTGCTGTTGCCGCCGCTGCTGGCGCCGGGGGCCGCCGCCGCCGGGCAGCGCGTGGCGGAAAGCCAGGGCGCATTGCGGGCGGCCGTGGTCGATCCGCTGACCGGCATCGAGGATACACTGGCCGCCGGGGCCGAACCGCGCGCCGCGGCGCGCGTCGCAACCGAGGGCGCGCACCTGGCCGCCGCACAGCGTAACTTGGCGCAGCGCGGTGCCTGGGGCGGGGCGGCCGGGGCGCTGCTGACCCAGGCGGCGCTGCTCGGCGCGCTCGGCTATGGGCTGGCGATGGGGGAGACCGGGGTGGCGGCCGCCGTGCTCGGCCTGTTCCTGGCGATCGCGGCCGGGGAGGCGCTGGGGCTGATGCCGCGCGCCGGCGCCGCGCTCGCCGCTGCCGGGGCCAGTGCGCGGCGCCTGTTCGAGGCCGCGGACCAGGCGCCGCCGGTCGCCGAGCCTGCCGCGCCCGCCGCAACGCCGAAAGGCCACGCCATCCGCATCCGCAACCTGCGCTTCGGCTGGGCGCCGGACCGGCCCGCGGTCTTCGACGGGCTGGATCTGGACGTGCCGGAAGGCGCGCGGATCGCGCTGCTCGGCCCGTCCGGCATCGGCAAGTCCACGCTGACCTCGCTGCTCCTGAAGCTGACGGCGCCGCAATCCGGCAACATCACCCTGGGCGGCGTGGACATCGCGACCTTGCCGGCAGATGTCGTGCGATCGCGCATCGCCTGCCTGACGCAGGATGCCCGCCTGTTCGACGACAGTATCGAGGCCAATCTCCGCATCGGCCGGCCGGAGGCGGAGGAGGTGGCGCTATGGCAGGCGCTCGACCGCGCCGGCATCGGCGAACTGGTCCGCAGCCTGCCCGAGGGCATGGCGACCCGCTGTGGCGAGGCCGGCGCCCGCTTCTCCGGCGGCCAGGCGCGGCGGCTGGTGTTGGCGCGGGCGCTGCTGTCCGACGCGCCGGTGTTGATCCTGGACGAGCCCGCGGCGGGGCTGGACCCGGATACGGAGCGCGCCTTCCTGGAGACGCTGGGCGAGGCGACGGCCGGGCGCAGCGTCATCCTGATCGTGCATCGCCTGGTGGGGGTGGAGCGGCCGACGCGCATCCTGCGGCTCGCGGCCGGGCGCGCCATGCCGGCGATGGGGTAGCTTGAGGAGGCGCCGATGCAAGCAGCGATACCCTTCGACCCGCTCGACGTCCCCGAGAGCAACGCCACCACCTATCCCGAACCCTACGCCGCCGCGGCCCGCCTTCGCTGGAACCGCAGGCTCGGCGATGCGGCGGGGCTGACGCAGTTCGGCGTGAACCTGACGCGCATCGCGCCCGGCGGCCAATCCTCCCAGCGCCACTGGCATCTGAAGGAGGATGAGTTCGTCTATGTGCTGGAAGGCGAACCGGTGCTGCAGACCGATGCCGGGGAGCAGGTGCTGCGCGCCGGCCAGTGCATCGGCTTTCCTGCCGGCCACCCGGACGGCCACTGCCTGATCAACCGTACGGACCGCGACGTGCTGCTGCTGGTGGTCGGCAGCCGGATGCCGGGGGAGGTTTCGACCTACCCCGACATCGACATGCACATCGCGCCCGGCCCGGATGGCGTGCGTCGCTTCACGCGGAAGGACGGCACGCCCTTCTGAAGCTCAGAAGAAGGCTTCCTTCACGCCACCCAGCCAGAAGCCGAGCGATGCCTTGGTTTCGCTGGTCGGCACCGGCTTCTCGAAGGTGATCTCGGTGCCGCCGATCAGGGCGCCGGTGCTGTCGGTGATCGGGTCGCAGACCTGCTCGACCAGCGCCTCCGCCTCCGCCGTGGGCAGCACGTCAAAATGGCCGAGCACGCGCGCCAGCACGCCGTATTTCACGCGCGAGGATCCGTCGGCGATCTTGATGCAGATGCCCAGGCCCCGTTCGGGCACGATGGCCAGCAGGAAGCCCTCCGCGCCGCCCTTCACCACCACGCGCCCGCCCGTCGCCCGCACGACGCGGGAGGTGGCGCTGTCGAGGCCGGAGACATGGTCCGGGTGCGCTGCCATGGCGCCCAGCACCCGCTTCGCCGCCGCGCGCCGCGTCGCATTGCCGGAATAGCCGAGGCCGAGGCGGGCGGCGGCCGTCGCCAGGCTCCGCATCGGCATGGCCAGCGCCGGCAGGCCGCAGCCATCGCGGCCCACGGGCAGCGTGCTGGCGTCGCGGCCCATGTAGTCGGACAGGATCTCGAGATACAGCTTCTGCGCCGGATGCGCCGGGTCGCCGTAATCCAGGCTGGCGCCGAGGTGCTTCGCCACCGTCAGGAAGCCGCAATGCTTGCCGGAGCAGTTGTGGCAGATGCGGCGGGGGCCACCTTCGGCGAAGGCGGTTGCCTGGTCCGCCTCCCGCCGCGGCAGGGCCGGGCCGCAGATCAGCGCGTCTTCCGTCAGGCCGAGCCGGCCGAGCCAGTCGCCGACCAGGCCGGTCTGGAAGGGCTGCGCGTCATGCGATGCGCAGGCCATGGCGATGTGTTCGTCGCTGAGGCCGTAGGCATCCGCCGCGCCGCTCTCGATCAGGCCCATCGCCTGGAACGGCTTGAGGGAGGACCGGGGAAAGGTCATCAGGCCCGCATCGCCCCAGCTGCCGAGCAGACGGCCTTCGAAATTCGCCACCACCACGGTGCCGCGGTGCACGCTCTCCACCAGCGGGCCACGCCAGATACGCGCGAGCTCGACGAAATCGGTGCCGTCCGTCATGTATTTTTCCTCCTCGACCCTTCATGCTTTCTGGGACTGAAATGGCTTGCGCGCAAGCAGTACTGCGCCCAGGCGGGGCCGTTGCGGCCGCAAATGGCGGGCTCGGCGGACGTGGCATGATGCCAGCGGATCACGGCGCCAGACCGGGTTGACGCGCAGCGCATGCTGCGGTGCATCATTCCCCGCCGATCACCCAGCGGAGTCCGCCGCCACGTCCGACCCCGCGCCCAGCTCGCCGCCACCGCGGGCGGCACCCCCGTCCCCTTCCGGCCGGGGCCGCGCCGCCGTGCCGCTGCTGGCCCTGGTCGCCTTCGCCAATGCGCTGGGGGCGGTGATCTTCTTCCCGCTCGGCCCCTTCCTGGCGCGCGACCTCGGCATTCCGGTCGAGGATGCGGCGCTGACCACCACCTTCTACACGGTGGCCGCCGGGATCGGCGGGCTGGCCGGCGCGCTGCTGCTGGGGGGCGTCAGCCGGCGGGCGGCGGTGCTGGGGTCGCTCTGCGGGCTCGGCGTGTTCTCCGTCGCCACCTTTCTCGCGCCGACCTATCCGCTGCTGCTGGCCGCGCGCGCCTGCGCCGGGGCCTGCGCCGGGCCGCTGATGGCGGCGGTAGTGACCAGCATTGCCGAGTCGGTGCCGGAGGAACGGCGCAACCGCGCGGTCAGCAGCGTGACCGGCGCCTATGGCCTGGCACTGGTGGCCGGCCTGCCGCTGGCGCTGATGCTGGGCGCCACGGCGGGCGGCTGGCGCACCCCGATCCTCGCGATCTCGGTACTGTACCTGCTGCTGCTGTGGCCGGTCTGGCGGCTGCTCGGGCCGCGGCCGGGGATGCCGCCGCCGAGGGGCCGCGTCACGCCGGGCGGGCTGCTCCGCCTGCTGCGGCGGGGGGAGAGCCTGACCGGGCTGGCGCTGATCGGCGCGGCCTCCTTCGCAACGCTGCTGGTCTCGCCGCATATCGCGGCCTATGCGCTGGGCAATGCGGGCATCGGCGAGCGTGGCCTGCAGGTGATCTACATGATCGGTGGCGCCCTGGCGGTGCTGACCACGCGCGCCACCGGCACGCTGATGGACCGGGCCGGGGTGCTGCCCGCCTCGCTCACCGTCGGCTGCGTGCTGACCACGGTGCTTGTCGCCGCCTTCGCGCTGACCGGGCCGTTGTGGCTGGTCACCGGGCTGCTCGGCACGGTGCTGGCGGTGCAGTTGGCGCGCAGCACGGTGGCGCAGGGAAGCGCGACGCGGGTGGCGCTGCCGGCGGAGCGGATGACCTATCAGTGCCTGGTCGCCGCCACCACCAGCCTCGGCCAGGGGCTGGGTGCCGCGGCCTCGACGCTGGTGGTGCGGGAAAGGCCGGATGGCGGGTTGGACCACGTGGCTTGGCTGGTCGGCGCCAGCATCGCGCTGGCCTGGCTCGCGCCGCTGCTGGTGGTGCTGCTGCACCGCCAGCTCGCCCGGCGCGACGCCGCGGGCGCCTGACGCCTCAGCCGATGATGACGATGTCCGCCGCCGTCATCGCCAGCCCGGTCGAGAGCGTGGCGAAGGCGATGGCCTCACCCGCGCCGCTGCCATCCGCATCGAAGGCAAGGATGCCGGTTGCCGCATCGTACAGGATGCGATCCGCGGCATCGGCCGCCGTGGTGCCCAGGAAGAAGGCATCCGCATCCAGCGCGCCGGCGGCCATCGACCCGAAGATGAAGCTGTCGAGCAGGATGCGATCCTCACCCACGGCGTAGTCCGTGATGCGGTCCACATTATCCGCGCCGAGTGCCGTGGTGAAGGCGAAGGCATCCGCCCCCGTGCCACCGATCAGCCGGTCCGACCCGGTGCCGCCATCCAGCGTATCGTCGCCCGCGCCGCCCAGCAGGATGTCGTTGCCGCCACCGCCGGACAGCTGGTTATCGGAACCCTGGCCCATGATCCGGTTGCCCTGGTCGTTGCCGGTGCCGGACATCGCGGTGCCGAGCAGGTTCAGGTTCTCCACGTGATCGCCCAGCGTGTAGCTGATGCTGGACATCACCAGGTCCGTGCCGCCGCCGGCTGCCTCGACCACCATGTCGCCGACATTGTCCACCACGTAGCGGTCATTGCCGCTGCCGCCTTCCATCTCGTCGGCACCGGTGCCGCCATTGAGGAGGTCGTCGCCCGCTCCGCCCATCAGCGTGTCGTTGTCGGCGCCCGCGATCATCCGGTCACTGCCGGCGCCGCCGTTGAAGACATCGACGCCAGCACCGCCGCGGATCACCACGCCATTGGCCGCGGCCAGCGAGGATGCCTCGACCACATTGCCCATGGCGCCGCCGACGACGGTGATCTCGCCATCGGGCAGGCGGGCGAAGTTGGCGTCGGTCAGCGTGATGCTGTTCGCCCCGTCCTGGGCCAGGCGGAAGGATGCGAAGCCGCTGACGCCGGTGACGCCGACGAGGCCCGCGGTGGTGACGTTGATGGCGTTGCCGCTGCCATTGCCGGTCTCCAGCCCGCCGCTGATCGAATCCGTGCCGAGTGCCGCGGCAGAGACCGCGACGATGTTGCCGCCGCCGCCGGCGCTGAGGATGTTGGCCGTGCCATCGCCGAGGACGATGCGGTTGGCGCCGATACCGACCGTGATGGTGTTGCCGCCGCCATCGCCCACCAGGATCCGGCTGTTGCCGTCGCCGCTGGTGATGGCGTTGACGCCGTCCCCGGCCACGATGCGGTTGATGCCGTCGCCGGCGGTCAGCGTGTTCATGCCGTTGCCGGCGTTGATGATGGTCGCACCATCGGCAACGGAGACGGTGTTGTTGCCGTCCTCCAGCGCGATGCGGCTGGCGCTGAGGCCCGAGACGGTGATGGTGTTGTTGCCGCCGCCCGCCGAGATGCGGTCATCGCCGCCGGCCAGCGTCAGGGTGTTGTTGCCATCGCCCAGCCGCAGCCAATCCACGCCGCCACCGAAGGTCAGCGTGTTGTCGCCGTTCTCGCCGGTGACGACGTGGTCGTCATTACCGAAGGTGATGGTGTTGCTGGTATTGCCCAGGTTCACGAAAATAGTCGCCATGTTCTTGTCTTTCTTGCCTTGGGCAGGTCTGCGGACTTCGTCCGGGCGCTTGCCCTGATGGGCAAGCGTCACCGTCGCAGGGCGGCCGTGAACGCAGGCCGGGTGGGGCCATACGAGGACGGGCGCGATGCGGCGGCCTGGATCGGACTTGGAATGCGGGGAGCTGGGGGTCTGCCGCCCGGATGGGGGGCAGGGACTGGAGACGCCTTACGCTGCGTCAACCTGTTCGTATTTAAGTAAATACAGAAGTACGTGGAAGAAAGCTAAAATAATCGACACGGTTTTTTCAGTAAGTGCCCCAGATGACGCGATGGTGAGGACGGGACGGGCGCCGGCGCCGGCCCGATGCCGCCACGGCTCGGGGGACCGCTCCGGAACAGCGGCGGGAGAACCGCGGAAGTTCTTCCGACCCTGCGAGCCGCCGGTTCCGGCCGGGCCTGCCTGCATCGGCCCTCGGCGACGCGGCAGGAGCAGGGAAGCACCGGCGAGCCGGGCCGCCGGTGTTTCGATGGCCGGTGTCTCCCGCAAAACTCAGCCCAGCGCTGCCGCCACCTTCGCGCAGAACGGCCCGACCGCATCCGGATGTACCCAGCGCAGCACCGCCACCACCTCGCCCCGCGGCCAGATCCAGGTGACGTTGCCGCCGGCGCCCATGGCGAAGACCGAGTCGCGCGGCGCCTCCGGCCAGCGCCCGGCGCCGTTCAGCCACCACAGGAAGCCATAGGCCGGGTTGAGCGGGCAGGGGACCAGGGATTGCGCGATCCAGGCCTCCGGCACCACCTGCTTCCCACCCCAGGCGCCCTTCTGCAGCACGAGCTGGCCGATGCGGGCCTGGTCCTCGGCATGGATCCGCATGCCCGCGCCCCAATGGGTGCCGCCGGGCACGGATTGCAGGCGCTGGCCGGCGATCTCGACCCAGGCGTTGTCGTAGCCATGCCAGGTCCAGTCCCGGCTGCCGCCGATCGGGTCCAGGATCCGCTCGGCGAAGACCTCCGGCAGCGGGCGGCGGAACAGATGCAGCAGGCACAGCGACAGTCGGTTCACGCGGACGTCGTTGTATTCCCAGTAGGTGCCGGCGGGCTGCAACGGGCGGTCCATGCGCTTCTGCGACGCGCCTTCCCGCGCCAGTTCGCGGCCGCGATCGATGCGGTCGGATTTGCCGAACAGTTCGCCTTCCCATTCGCTGGTGTTGGTCAGCAGGTGGCGCCAGGTGATCGGCGCGTTCTGCGGCGAGTCGAAGCCGCCATCCTGCACCAGCTCGCGCACCGGCGCGTCGATATCGGGCAGCAGGCCATCCGCCTGCGCGATGCCAGCCAGCAGCGAGAGGTAGGATTTGGCGGCGCTGAAGGTCATGTCCGCCTGGCGCGTATCGCCCCAGGAGGCCAGGCGCTGGCCGCGCTGCAGCACCAGCCCGTTCG
>LNFM01000336.1_pt1 | contig 34708 bp, 36 predicted proteins | sample 596031 | NCBI WGS metagenome assembly LNFM01 (sample SAMN04254537, study PRJNA301005) | activated carbon metagenome | isolation source: dual media filters at the Ann Arbor, Michigan drinking water treatment plant | place: USA: Ann Arbor
GCGCCGAGGCCTTCGAGCAGCCGGTGGCCATCGGCGGCCAGCAGGTGCTGCCCGACGACCACGTGCTGGCCGACCGCGACGGCATCATCCTGATAGGCGGCGCCCACGTCGACGCCGTGGTGGCCGCCGCGGAGCGCAAGATGGCCACCGAGGGCGACATGGTGCGGGCCATCCGTGCCGGCGAAGATCCGCAGGCCGCGTACATGAAGTTCCGCGTGTTCTGAGCGGGAGGGCGGCGGCGCAACGATGGTCGCCGGCACACGAAGTTCACGCCAGGGTCAACGGCTCACGACCTCGAACTCGTTGGCGGGGCTGACGAAGCGGCCCCCTACCGCGGGACTGCCCATGTTCGAGGTGATGGTCGCCGAGACACTTTGCACGCCGACCTGGGAGAACGTGACCGTGAAGGCGTTGCTCCCGACGAGACGGCCGAAGTTGACGACAAAGGTCTTGGGCGACAACACGGCGCCGGGGTCGGTGGCGTTCAAGGTCACCGTGTAGGACCCCTGGCCGAACCCGCAGGCCACATGGAGGCGACCTGGCAGGGCAACGCCGCGCGGTACGGTTTTCGGCGATGCGACGGCCGGTGCAGGAACGAGGGGACAGGCCGCGTTGCCCGCCTCGACGTAGTGAAGGCTCTGGCCACGGCCGGGCTGTGCGGCAGCAGCCAGCGCGATCAGCAGCAGCGCCCTGCCAGCGACATGCATCATTCCAACGCAACGGGCCTTGCGGCAGGTCCGGTCACTTCAAGGACAGCACGTAGGTCGCGATCGCCTGCGCCTCCTTGGCCGACACCTGCGGCTGCGGGGGCATCACGTCCTGGCCCCACACGCCTGTTCCGCCGCGGCGGATCTTCTTGGCCAGCAGGTCGACCGCGTTCTTCTGGTCGGCGTACTTGGCCGCCACTTCCTTGAAGTTGGGGCCGTACTTGCGCTTGTCGAGCTGATGACAGGCCAGGCAGTTCTTCTTCACGACGAGGTCGAAGTCCGCACGTGCCGGCCCCGCGACGAGCAACACGCCCGTCAAGGCCAGCCCATGTAATGCAATTCGCATGGTGTCTCCATCTTTCTGCAGGCAAAGAAAAACGCGCTGCCGAAAGGCAGCGCGTTGTCACTTTGCAGTTACTGCGGCTTCACGCGGATGATCTTGCCCTGGTCTTCGAGGGAGACGTAGAGATTGCCGTCGGAACCCTGCTCACAGGCGCGGAACCTGCCGGCCACCGTCGGCCAGGGAAAGTCGGTCTTCGTGGCCGAGCTTCCGTCGGCGCTGATCTTCAGCAGGTCCAGGCGGTTGCCCACCGCCGTGCCGTGGATGCCGATGCCGGCGAAGCCCACCACCATCTGGCCGTTCCAGTCCTTCCACTGCGCCCCCGACAGGAAGGCATTGCAGAACATGCCCTGCGACAGGCCCTTGTTGTTCCACGCCGGCTTCATCGCCTTGGGATAGGTCTTCAGGTCGGTCATGGGCATGAAGGCTGCGCGCTTCTTGGGGTCCATCGCCCCCATCTGGTTGGGCGAGTAGCCGCAGTAGTCGTCCGGGCAGTCCTTGCGGCCGCCGACGTTGGGGCGCGGATCCCAGCCGGCGTTGCCGCCGTTGACGAGCGCCGTCACTTCATCGCTGTGCCAGGGGCCGTTCTCTGCGGTGAACGGACGGTTGTCGCTGGGCCGGAACGCGATGCCCTGGGGATTGCGGTGCCCGTAGGTGAACACGCGCGGGTCGAAGCCGGCCGGCGGCTTGTTGTCCGGCGCGGCCTTGCCGTCACGGTCGATGCGCAGCACCTTGCCGCCGATGTACTTCGGGTCCTGCGGCGCGATGCCCAGGTGGTTGTCGCCCGTCGTCACGTAGAGAAAGCCGTCGGCCGGGCTGAAGCGGATGCGACCGCCGTTGTGCGCGCCCGGGCCACCGAAGGGGTGCTTGGTGGCCTTGGGCTTGTAGCCGATGTCGGCCACGATGTCGGTGCGGTCGGAGACGGCGTTCATCGCGTCGTTGAGCTTGAACCGCATCACCCGGTTGCCCTGCTTGCCACCCAGGTTGGAGCTGGAATACACGTAGATGAAGCGATTGCTGGCGAACTGCGGGTCGATCGCGACGCCCATCATGCCCGCCTGTCCGTCGCAGAACAGGTCGGCGCTCGCCGAGGCATAGCCGGTGGTGGCGCCCACGCCGTGCAGCTTGTTGATGGTGCCCGTCGGCATGCGGACCGACAGGCCCTTGCACTTCTCGGTGAAGAACATGGTGCCGTCCTTCATGAACGCCATGTCCCAGGGCGAGTCGATCTTGTCGACGAAGTCCTCGGTCGTGACGGTCGGTGCGGCTGCAAACAGGCTGCCCGACAGGGCCAGGCCCAAGGAGCCTGCCAACACCTTTTTCAACATCCTTGCCATTTGTCTTGTCTCCTGTATTTGATGGAATGGTCGAAGTTGAACCTCGATCCAGCGAAACGCCGACAAAGCCTTTTCCAAACCCTTTGTCCTCGACGTTTGCGCCACAAATGACACCGCAGACATACTGTCTCAACAAGTCGCGTATTCCCGTACGGAGCCCGGGGGAAAACGCCTGTGGGGCGATGGGGAAACGATGCCCGGTGGGCCTCACTCGTAAAGCAGCACCGGACTGACGGGCAGTCCATCCTTGTCGTCGCCGCCCACGATGAGGATGCGGCCGTCGGACAAGCGGGACACCGTGTGGAAGGCGCGGGCCGCCGGCATCGGCGCCAGGGGCCGCACGGTGGCGCCGTGCACGCTCAGCGCGCTGGCCGTGACCCGCTCGCTGTCGGTCTGCCCGCCGAAGAGCAGGACCTGGTCGTCGGGCAGCAGCACACTGCGCACCAGGGTGCGTGCGCGGTCGAGCTGGCGGGCCTGGACCAGGCTGCCGGCGCCGGGGTCGAACTCCAGCACACCGATCAGCGGCACGATGCGGCCCAGGTCGAAGATCTCTCCCCCCAGGGCCAGCACCTGGCCGGTGGACAACCGGTGCGCTTCATGCAGGTGGCGGCGCTGGCCCAGCGTGCTGGCCAGGGGCGTGAAGGTCTCGCTGCGCGGGTCGAACAGCTCGCCCACCACGTTCGCCTGCGCCTGATGGTGTCCGCCGAGGATCAGCACCCTGCCGTCGGCCAGCAGCGTGGCGCTGGGCAGCTGCCGGGCATGGCGCATGCGGGCCGCAACGACCCGGAAGTTGCGTGTGGCCGGCTCCCACAGCTCGACCGTGTCGCGCCCAGCGCCGCCCACCACCAGGGCGCGGCCATCGGCCAGCGCCACCACGGCCATGCCATCGCGGGTCTGGTTGAGCCAGCCGGCGGCCGTGACCGTGCCATGGCGTTCGTCGATCAGCTCGGCGCTGGGCGCCGTCGTGAGACTGGGCATGCCGCCCACCACCAGCACGCCGCCGCCCGCCAGGCGCACCGCCTGGTGGTCGATGCGACCGCTGGAGAGGCTGCCGAAGCGCGTGAAGCGCTGCGTGGCCGGATCGAACCGATCCACGGCTTCCGAGGCCGTGCTGCCGCCGCGCGAGCCGCCGATGACGAGCACGCTGCCGTCACCCAGCGTGACAGCGGCGTGGTACTGCACGGCGAACGGTGTCGGCAGCGCACGGTAGCGGTCGCGAAAGACCACGGGCAGGTCCAGGTCGCGCCGCACGGCGGGGCGGCCCGGCGCCTCGACCACCAGCGTGTAGCGACGCGCTCGGTCGAGCACCGGGGTGACGAAGGGCACGCCGCTGGCAACGCTGCCGATGTCCGGCTCGACGCGGCCCGACCCCCCGCTGAAGGTGGCCGTCAGGCGGGCGCGATCCCCCACGAAATGGGTGGTCGCTGCGCTGTCGAAGGCCAGCACGCGGGGGCCGTCGGCAGCCGGGTCGCCGCCTCCGCCGCCACAGGCGGCCAGCAAGGCGCTCGATGAGAGGGCAGCCAGCCATTGGCGGCGCGAGGGGGCCTTCAGACTCGTGGTCATGCGAATTCCTTCCAGGGATCGATTGCGATGCCGTCACTTTGGAGCGGCCGGCGTGACGCGGCCGTGACGGCGCGCCAGGGGATGAAGCCGTGGCTGCAAGGCCCATCGCTTGCTGTACAAAATCCGTCCCGCTGCACCTGACACGCCATGCCCGCGATCCACCTCTTCGGCTCCCCCCGCGTCGTCGGCGCCGGGCGGGCCGAGCTGCCGCTGTCAGCGCGCGAGGCCGCCCTGCTGGCCTGGCTGCACCTGGAAGGACCCAGCCCGCGGGCCCGCGTTGCCGGGCTGCTGTGGCCCGGGGGCGACGAATCGCAGGCGCGCGCCAACCTGCGCCAGGCGCTGGTGCGCCTGAAGCGCTCTGCCGGCGTCCTGCTGGACGAGTCGGGCGGCGTGATGCGACTGGCCGCCGGCGTCACGGTGGCAGCGCCCACCGGCGAAGGCGACACCACCCCGGCTGCGGGCCGGCTGCTGGGCCCCCTGGAGTTCGACGACGCGCCCGAGTTCGCCGAATGGCTGCAGACGCGCCGTGACGCCGCCGATCGCGAGCGCCGCCGCGAGCACCTGGCGGCAGCGAAGCGCCACCTGGAAGCTGGCGAGTGGGACGCCGCCCAGGCCGCCGCCGAGGCCGTGCTGGTGGCGGACAACGCCGTGGAAGAGGCGCACCGCCTGCGCATGGAAGCGTTCTACCTGCGCGGCGACCGCGCTGCGGCCATCGCCGCCTGGGACGACTGCCGCGACGCATTGCGCAGCGCCTTCGGCATCACCCCCAGCGCCGCCACCAACGAACTGGGGCGGCTGGTGCTGGCGGCCGAAGCCGCGGGCCTGGCGCAGGTCGGGACGGTCCAGGCCCGTCACGGGGTGACCGCGGCGGTGCTGCCGGCCGCGCTGCGGCGGCCGCCGCTGCTGGTCGGCCGCGACGGCGTGCTCGAGGACATCGCCCGCGCCTTTGCACTGGGCCATGGCGTGGTCGTGGCCGGGCCGGGCGGCATCGGCAAGAGCCGGCTGCTGGCCCAGGCCGCAGCGGCGATGGAGCCGGCCATCGTGGTGGGCGGCCGGCCCGGTGACGAGCACCTGCCCGGTGTGGTGGCGTCACGCCTGGTGGCCGCGGCCGTCGAACGCTTTGCCCCCGAACTGGACAGCGCCACGCGCGCCGACATCGCGCTGCTGCTGCCCGGCGGTCCGGCCCGCGGCCAGGCCCTGCAGTCGGCGCTGGAGCACCGGCGCGTGCTGGCGTCGGTCGCCCGCACGATGCTGGCCTGTCATGCCAAGGGCATGCGGCTGGTGGTGGTGGACGACCTGCAGTTCGCCGACGACCTGAGCATGGAAGCCATCGCCATCGTCGTGGGCGGCTGGCTGGCGCAGCCACCGGACCGTGCAGCGCTGCCGCTGTTCGGCTGCCGCCCCGACGACCTGCGGCCGGCCGCCGCTGCGCTGGTGCGGATGATGGAGACCAGCGCCGTGGGGGTCCGCATCGAACTGGGCCCGCTGTCGGTGCCGGACCTCCGGGCGCTGCTGGACAGCCTGCCACTGCAGCTGGACGGCACCACGGCCCTGGACCGGGAGGCGCTGGCGCAGGCCCTGCACGCCCGCGTGGGGGGCAACCCGGCCTTCGTGCTGGAGTCCGTCAAGGCCTTGTGGCTGGACGGCCTCGAAGGCTGGCGACCGGGGCAGGCGCTCGTCGTGCCCACCACGCTGCGGGAGTCCCTTCGGCAACGCCTGGCGCGCCTTTCACCCGAGGCCCTGCAGCTGGCGCAGCTGGCAGCGGTGGCTCGGGACGACTTTTCGTTGGCCCTGTCCGCCGCGGCGCTGGGCCGGGCGCCGCTGGCGCTGGCGCCCCTGTTCGCCGAACTCGAGGCCGCCCAGGTGCTGGACGGCGTGCGCTTCAGCCACGACCTGGTGGCCGAGGCCGCGCGTGCAGCCTTGCCTGCCGCCCTGGTGGCGCCACTGCACCAGCTGGTGGCCGACCACCTGCGTGCGCACGGCGGCACGGCCTCGCGCATCGCATGGCATCTGCAGCAGGCCGGCGCCGAGGTCGATGCCGTGCCCTGGCACCTGGCCGCCGCGCAGGCTGCGCGCGAACGCTGGCAGCTGGCCGATGCGGCACGCAGTTTCGAGTCCGCCGCGCAGGGCCTGGAACGCCGGCTGCGCGAAGGCCGCGGGCCGGCACCAGGGCCGGCGGGCACCGACGGGGCCGGCAGCGTCGCCTGGGCCTGGTTGCAGGCCGCACGCTGGTGGACGGCCGTCAGCGACTATCCGGCGGCCCTGCAGGCGCTGGCGCGGGGCGTGGCCGTCGCGCAGACACAGGCCGAGCGCATGGAGCTGCGGGCCAGCCGCGTGGTGGTCCTGCTCAACAGCCAGCGCGAAGCGGAGGCCACGGCCGAGGCCACGGCACTGGCGGTCGAGCTGCAGGCGCACGGCCACGAGCTGGCCGACGACCGTGTCGCGTCCCTGCTGTGGGCCGCCGTGAGCGTGGTGCCCTACAGCGCCGACCCCGCACGGCTGGCGGCGCTGTGCGAGAGCCTGCGTGCACGCTGTGAACGCGAAGCGCCCAGGGCCCGGCTCTCCTTTCACCTGTCCGTGGGCACCTGCCTGAACTGGCTGGGCCGGCCCGGAGCGGCGGCGGCCGACCTGGCCCAGGCCCGCCGCCTCGCCGAGGGCCTGGGCGACCACAACACCACGGTCAACGTGACCCACCAGGAACTGCGCAACGCCCTGATGGTGGGCGACACCGCGAGAGCCTGGGCCGCGGCGCAGGACGGTCAGAAGGCCGTGCAGGCCGGCGGCTTCGGACACAGCTTCAGGCTGGCGGGCCATGCTGCCGGGGTGCTGGCGGGCCTGGCGGCCGGCCGCCCGGCGGACTGGCGGACTCCACTGCAGGCGCTGCAGGACGAGCTCGCCCGCGTGGACCCGGCCGACGAAGCCGAGGCTGCAGCCGTGCTGGCACTGGGCCTGAGTGCGCTGGGTCTGAGCGGGCCAGCCGCGGCCCGCCTGCCCCCCTGCCAGGGCTGGCTGGCCTTTGCACACTGGAGGCTGGCAGACCACGACGCCGAGCGGCGCGCGGCGCTGGAGGCCATGGCCCGGCGCTGGCCCTTCGAGGCGGGCGTCATGGGCTGCCGGCGACGCCTGCTGGCGGCCCGGCTGGTGCCGCTGACACTGGAGGCCGCCAGCGCCCTGGTGGCCGACCTGGAGCAGCGTGGGCTCAAGCCGCTGTGCCGCCAGGCGCACGGCCTCGCGGCGCAGGCCGCGCTGGCCGCCGGCGCCCGCGAGGCAGCGCTGTCGCACGCCCGGCAGGCGCTGGCCCTGGCCGAGCACGTCGACCCCTGGACCGACGAACACGCAGCCGTGTGGCTGACGGCGTCGGCTGTGTTGCGCGAGGCGGGTGCGCCCGCCGAAGCCGAAGCTGCATGGGCGCGCGGCCGCGCATGGGTCAGCGCCGCAGCCACCGGCCTGCCGTCCGAGGACGACCGTCGCGCCTGGCTGCAGGGCCATGACCTGCATCGGACGCTGATGGCGGGGCCCTGAGCAGCGCGCCACGCAGGTCGCCCCTTCACCAGGGCTGATCGCGCCCCGGCCAGACCACGTGCCGGAAGGGCCAGGCCGTCGACACCCAGGCGCGGTAGACGGCCGCCAGCCGTTCTTCCAGGCCGCTTTCGATGCGGTCGCTGCGTGCCCAGTAGAAGCCCTCGGCGTCAGCGCCGGGGGTGTCGCTCGGGTCCAGGTAGCAGCAGCCCAGCAGGGTGCGCTGATCCGGCGACAGCACGGCCCAGTTGAAGGACCGGCGCAGCTGGAACTCCTTCTGGTGCCAACCCAGGTCCACCAGGTCCTGCATCAGCGTGAGGTCGGCCGCTGGCCAGCCCCAGGCCGGCCCGAACAGCTGCCAGAGCCGTTCACGGCTGCTCATCACGGCCTCGAAGTCCAGCACCAGGTGGTCCACGCGCAATGGGGTGAGCACGAACTCGTCGGTGCGGGGCGGCTCGGGGATCACGAAATCACGGGGCAGGAAGGCCATCGGGTTCTCCAGTGGGTCAGCCAGTATCGGCGGGCCGGCGTGACGGCGGCGTGACCTGCCCCACGCCAACGAGGCCCTCGCTGCACCGGTGCGCCAAGCGCCCGGGCGCGCCCTCGCGCGTCGGCTTTTTCCTATCCGGCCCCGCCGCCACGCCGCTACGCTGGCCGCATGATCAAGCCCGCTTCCTCCGCCGTTCGTGCCCTGCTGCTGGTCCTGTCCCTGGTCGGCCTGGCCCTGCCCTGGTGGTTCAACCTGCGCTACTTCGCCGAAGGCGGCGGCGTCGCCCCTGCGGCATTCTTCGGCACCGCCTTCGCCAACCCGCTCACCACGGCGATCACGCTCGACGTGTACCTGGCGGCGGCGGCCTTCAGCGTGGCCGTGGTGATGGACCGCGAGGCCGGCGCGCGCCGCTGGTGGGCCCTGCCCCTGACCTTCCTCGTGGGCCTGTCCTTCGCCCTGCCGGGGTACCTGTGGTGGCGCAGCGCACCAGGAGCGCAAGGCCCCGTCAGCGGACCCTGAGGCGCTGTGCCCTCAAGGGCCACCACGCACCGCCCAGGCCCGATGCCGAAAGCAGTTCCCGCAAGGGCGCCCCCGCCAGCTGCGAGGCCTCTCGCGCCAGGTGGGACTGGTCGTAGTAGCCGGCCACCAGCGCCGCCTGGGCACCGGGCGTTCGTTGGCCGACCAGCGCCTCCGAGAGCACGGCGTGGAACCGTGCGAGCCGCTGCAGCTGCTTGGGCGACACGCCCAGCAACGCTCGGCAGCGCCGCTCCAGCTGCCGTTCACCCAGGCCCAGGGACGACGCGGCCTGGGCGCCTTGCATGGAGACGGCGCTGCACAGGCGCTGCAGGGTCGCGCTGCGGCCGGACTGCACGCGCTCCGGCCCGCGCGACAGCACGCGCCGGAGGCTGTCCTGCAGGGCGCGCAACTGCGCGGCGTCCCCGTCGGCCGCGCGCAAGGCGTCCGCCACGCGGTTCGCCTCCGACACCCCTGCCAGGTGCTCCCAGGGCAGCACGGCATCGACCAGGGCGCCCGTGCTCGGCCCCATCAGCCGGGCCGCCGCGCAAGGGGTCAGCACCAGCCCCACGGCCTGGAAGGGCCGACCATGCACGTGGCTGGCCGGCCGTGTGCTCATGGCGGTGAAGTCCACGCCCGCAGCGCCCTGAACGAAGGTGAGCATCGCCCTGGGCATGGCCGGAAAGCGACTGGCCGACGCGGGGGCGCGCTGTCGAACCACGATGCCGGCCTCGACGACACCATCCAGATCGGACGCGGGGGCAGCCACGGACAGCATGGGCACGGGTGGAGTGACGACACCCCACTCTAGCCGCCCGGCCGGCGTCCGTGGCGCCGCGATCGGGTCACGACCGCCTGGGACCCTCACGCTCTATCGCCTTGATGAAAACAGGACTTCGCGGTCCTTGAGTTGGTGAAGCGGATTCACATGCATCCGAAGACCCTCAGATCCCGATCACGGCGTGGCGCACCAGCAGCGCGGCCAGCACGAACATGGTCACACCGATCATCCCATCCAGGACCTGCCACGACCTGGGCCGCGCAAACCACGGCGCCATCCACCGGGCCCCGAAACCGAGCAGGGCGAACCAGACCAGGCTGGCGCTGCTGGCCCCGGCAATGAACCAGCCGCGCAGCGTCGCCGGCTGCTGGGCGCCGATGCTGCCGACCAGCAGCACCGTGTCCAGGTACACGTGGGGATTGAGCAGCGTGAAGGCGGCCGCCTGCGCCATGGCCGCACCGCGCCGCAGGCCCGCGCTGCCTTCGACCACGTTCAGCCGATGCACCTGCCGCGCACGGCGCAGGGCCTGCCATCCGTACACCGCCAGGAAGACCGCCCCGGCCAGCGCGAGCACCCGTGCCAGGCCCGGGTGCTGCCCCAGCGCCTGCGCCATGCCCAGCACGCCGGCCGCGATGAGGACGGCGTCTGCCACCGCACAGAACAGCACCACGCTGCCGACATGTTCGCGGCGCAGCCCCTGTCGCAGCACGAAGGCGTTCTGCGCACCGATGGCCACGATCAGCCCGAAGCCCAGGAGCAAGCCCTGGACGAAGACCGGGAAGGCGAGCGAGATGGCTGTCGTGAAGGTCATGGTGCGCCGAGCTTGCCAGCACGGTGACCTGTAGGCAAACTAATCCAACTAACGTCGATGAAGCAAAACTGAACCATGCTGGACTACGCCGCACTCGCGGCACTGGCGGCGGTCATCAGAGAGGGCAGCTTCGAGCGCGCGGCCAGCGCGCTGCATGTCACGCCGTCGGCAGTGTCCCAGCGCATCCGTTCGCTGGAAGAGCGCGTGGGCTGCGCCCTGGTGGTGCGCGATCAGCCGTGCAGGGCCACCGAGACGGGTCGGCGCCTGTGCCAGCACGTGGACCGCGTGCGGCTGCTGGAGCAAGACCTGCGAGGCACCTTGCCCGCGCTGGCGCCGGAAGGCGCCGCCCGGGTGACGCTGCCGATCGCGGTCAACGCCGACAGCCTGGCGACCTGGTTCGCGCCGGCGATGGCCGCCTTCGCCGCCGACGCTGCCGTGCTGGTGGAACTCGCGGTGGACGACCAGGACCACACGTCGGAATGGCTGCGCAGCGGTGCCGTGCTCGCCGCCGTCACCGGCACGGGCCGCGCTGCCGCGGGCTGCAACAGCCGGGCGCTGGGCGCCATGCGCTACGTCGCGGCCGCCAGCCCGGCCTTCATGGCGCGGCACTTCGCCAACGGCCTCGGCGCCGGCAGCCTGGCGCGCGCCCCCTGCCTGACCTTCAACGCGAAGGACGACCTGCAGGCCCGCTGGGCGCGGCGCCTTTGTCACCGCGACGTGGCCTTGCCCAGACACGCCGTGCCTTCGGCCCATGCGTTCGTCGTCGCAGCCACGGCCGGCATGGGCTGGGGCCTGCACCCTGTGTCGCTGATCGCCCGGCACCTGAAGAACGGCTCGCTGGTGGAGCTGGTGCCCGACAGCCCGCTGGACGTGCCGCTGTACTGGCAGCACGCGCGCGCCGCGTCGTCGTTGCTCGAAGGGCTGACCCGCGAGGTGCTGGCTGCCGCCGCCCGCGCCCTGTCGCCCCCATGAGGCGCGTCACGGGTCTCGTCGGTCAGGCACTGACGCAGGCGGGGGTCCGCCCAGGGCCGACGGGTGGCCAGGTCATCCGGCGGCGTCGTAGGCCTGCTTCAGCCAGGCCTGCAACTGCGCATCCACCTCTTCCACCTTCGTGATGCGCGTGGTGGCATGGCACATGCTCCCTGGCGGCTGAGGCTTCAGCCGCGCATTCGCCGGCAGGTCCTTGGCGTTGAGGCCGATCTCGATGCTGTCCTTCGTGGCCGGACCCACCATCGCGAACTGCTTCTTGCGGCGCAGGCTGATGTACGACTTCTTCGGTGCCTGCTCGAAGTCCCCGAACGTCCCGATCAGCGACATCACCGCTTCGTGCAGCGGCCTCAGCCCGGCCTTGGCGCCGGTGTACAGGGTATCCAGCGGGTCGCCGTCGGATGCAGCTGCGGCGCCGAGGCTCGCGCCGCCGTCCAGGTCTGGCAAGGGCTTGCCGAAGAACAGGGCCACGGCGTTCGCATCGCCGTAGCCCAGCTGGTGGTGCTCCATGAGCCAGCTCCGCCGTTCACCGTGCTTGGCGGCGCCACTGGCCGCCACCGCGGCGTGCAGTTCGGCAATGGTCTTGCCGGTGCGGACCTGGATGTTCTTGAGCTGCGTGATCGTCGCTGCTGCGGGGTCTGCCATGCTTGCTCCTGTCGTCGCTGGGCGAGCTCGCCCGGACGGACCGGGTGTCGGCCTGGGCCACGTTGCGCCTCCAACGGGCCTTCCGCAACGAGGGCGGTGCCACGACGCCGGGCACCGCCGCACCGCGCCGCCCGGCCCGTTCTCCTCAGCGCAGCACCAGGCTCGCCTCGGCCGCCACGATCAGCGCGTCGGCGTCGGCCTGCAGCAGGAAGCCCTTGGCCACGGCGTTGGCGGCAGCGCGCCTGACCGCGGCCACGTAGCCTTCGTGCGTGCCGTAGCGCTCTTCGAGCGACAGCCTCGGATCGCCGCTGGCCACGCGCTCGGCCTGCGTCCTGGCGAACGGCACCATGCCGCCCACGTAGTTGCAGATCTGGCCCTGGTGGAAGGGCCGTGCGCCACCGGCGGTGATGTTCCAGCCCAGGTAGGTGCCCAGGGGCGCGTCGGTCAGCACGTTGGGCACGCCGCCCACCTCGTTGCCGTCGGCGTCGACACGCGGCACCAGCATCTTGATGACCTGGCGGATCGGTGGCGGCGCGTTGGTGGGGATGCCCGACGCGTCCAGCTCGTTGAACTGCGGACCCCAGTCGTAGTCGAGCACCGGCATGATGAAGTCGGCCTCGGGCACCGTGGCACGCAGCCCCGGGATGGTGGGGAAGCCCATCGCGGCCTTGTTGGCCTCGACCAGTTGCGAACGCCCGCGTCCGCGCCCGTCGTCGCGGTCGTCGTCTTCAGGCTTGATGCGCGGCCAGATGCTGGCCGGCGGCTGGGTGCCCAGCATCACCCAGTTGCGGAAGTGCACGCGCAGCGCGTTCACGGTCTGCACATGCGGCACGGGGTTGGCGGGCAGCACGCCGGTGCCGAAGTTGTTGCCCGGGCAGTTGGGCCCGGTGGTGGGCAGGCCGGCGCCCGGCAGGCTGCTGTTGAAGCCGCCCGCGCCGCCGCCGTGCGTGCTGCTGGCGATGTAGTAGCGGCGAACGTTGGCGGGCAGGTCGATGTCCTTCCTGGCATCGGTGCCCACCCACTCGGGCGTCAGCTTCAGGGCCCACACCTCGGCCGAGCCGAAGTGTTCGACGATCTTGGGGCAGGTGCGCGTCTTCTCGCAACGGTCGAGGATGCTGGCCTTGGGCAGGTCGCGCACCTTGTCCTTGTAGGGGGTCCACCACTGCGGGCCTTCGCTGCCCGCCTGGTACAGCTCGAGCACCCCGTCGGGCTGCGCCCAGCGGAAGTTCAGCGCGATGCGGCGGCCGGCGATGATGGGCCACATGCCGTCGTGCACCATGCGGCGGTCTTCGGCCTGGTTGAAGCCCAGGTGCAGCCAGCCGCGCAGGAAGTTGCCCGATTGCGAGTTGCCGCGCGCGATGCTGTGCGTCACGCGCTGGGCCACCGGGTTGGGCGTGCCCGCGTCGTCCTGCATGGCGGTCTTGAAGAACTGGCCCACGTCGCGCCAAGCGGCGAAGCCCACGCCCAGCAGGTACGGGTCCTTGGCGGTGTAGCTCACCATGTAGAGCTTGCTGGCGTCGAAGCCGCCCTTGACGCAGATCTGGTTGGGATCGGGCGTGCCGGGAAACGGATTGGCGGCGCTGCACGACGCCCAGGCCCAGTCGCCGGAAGGCACCACGGCCTCGCCCAGCGCGGTGCCGTCCTGCAGTTCGCCGGTGCGCGTGACCAGGCGGGCCTGCGTGGTGTCCAGCGTCGCCGGCAGGTAAGGCACCGGGTTGGTCTGCACGATGAGCCGCTGCGAGTCGGGCCCGGTGCGGTTGACGATGCGGCCGAAGACGCGCCCGGTGACCATGGAGCCGTCGCGGTTCCTGGCGATCGGCACCTGCAGGAAGTGGCGCCCGCCCACCAGCATGGTGGGCCGGATGGCGGTGCCGTTGGTGGCGTTGATGGCCGCGTTGTCGCCCTGCCAGGCACTGGCCACGCCGATGTCGCCGAAGTTGCGCTCGGCCACGTTGATGGTGATCGGCGAACCGCGGTTGGGCACGTCGTGCCACATCAGGCCGCTGGCCTGCGCCATGTTCACCGGGCGCGTGATCACGAAGCTGGCGGTGTAGCGCACCTTGCCGTCGGCGTCCTTGCCCAGCTGGATGTCCTGGATGATGGCGTTGCGCGGGTCGCGCGGATCGAGCTCGCCGAAGGCGCGGCCCGAGATCTGCTCGTAGGCGATGGTCTGGCCCGCGGCGGTGGCCAGGGGCTGGGTGTCGTCGATGACGATGCGCGTGACGCGGGCCTGCGCGGCCCAGGTCGTGGCCAGCAGCAGCGCGCCGAGGGCCAGGCCGAAGCCTGTGGGCCGGGGGCCATGTGGACGTGGATGGGGTTTCATCGGTCTGTCTCCTGCGGTTGTTCTTGTGTGAACGACCATGGAGCTTCCTCCCATGCACGCCCGGAGCGATATGGGAGCAATCCCTTACAACTGACGGGCTCTTACGACGTCGCCGGGGGTTCGCGCCCTGTCGGCAAGGACACGACGAAGGTGCTGCCCACACCCGCCGCGCTGTCGACGGTGAGCGAGCCGCCCATCAGCTTGATGAGCGTCTTGGACAAGGCCAGGCCGACGCCCGCCCCGGGGGTGGTGGTGTTCTCGGCGCCCAGGCGTTCGAAGGGGAAGAAGATGCGGTCGAGCTGCCCCGGGGACATGCCGATGCCGCAGTCCTGCACCATGATGTCGACGCTCTCGTCGCGCGCCGCCAGCGACAGCGTGACCTCGCCGCCCTGCGGCGTGTACTTGATGGCGTTGGACAGCAGGCTGCAGACGACCTGCTCCAGGCGCCTGGCGTCACACGACAGCCCGACGGGTTCCGTCGGGCGTTCGGCCCAGCGCAGCGTCAACCCCGCGGCGCGGGCCGGCTCGGCATGGCGGGCCAAGCACGCGTGCAGCATCGCCTGCAGGTCCACCGCGGCGGGGTACAGCACCAGCTGACCGACCTCGGCCGCCGACAGCTCCAGCAGCACGTCGACCAGATCGACCATCTGGTGGCCGCTGGCCAGGATGGTGCCGGCCCATTGCCTTGGCTCGGCAGGCACCGTGCCGTCCGACTGGATGAGCTCGGCAAAGCCCATGATGGCGTTCAGGGGCGTGCGCAACTCGTGGCTGACGCGGGACATCAGCTCCGACTTGTGGGCGTTGGCGGCCTCCTTGGCGCGCTCCGCGACACGCGCTTCCTCGGCGGCGTGCCGGATCGACACGTCGTGCACCGTGCCCCGAAGCCTGGTGATCTCGCCCGACGCGCTGCGCACGGCCTCGCCACGCGCTTCCAGCCACCCCGAACTGCCGTCGCTGCGCACGTACTCCAGCTCCAGCATGTAGGGCTCGCCCGTGCTCAGGGCGTTCGAAACCGCCGCCTGCAGCCGGGCCCAGCTCTCGGCCCCGTACAGCGACGGGTGTTCCGCATAGGACGCCGGCCGACCCGCCGGGTCGCGGCCAAAGAGCCGGTAGAGCTCGTCCGACCAGGTCGTCGTGTCGCTGGCGACATCCCACTCCCAGCTGCCCACGCCGCCCAGGCGCTGGGCTTCGCGCATGGCCGATTCGCTCTTGCGCACACGCTCGTTGACCTGCTCGCGCAGGACGATCTCGGCGCGCAGGGCGGCCTCGTTGTCCTTCAGACGCGTGACATCGGTGATCTGGGCGACGAAGCCCCTCACCTCGCCATCGACGAGGTCGGGCACATAGGTGGACAGGCTCGGGCGAAGGGTGCCATCAGGCCCTGGAATGACGCGCTCGAACACCTGTTCCTGGCCTTGCAGCGCCGCCAGAATGTACGGCTCGTTGAGGGCGAAGAGATCGGGCCCGAGCAAGTCGGCCAGCGAGGTGCCGACCAGGCCGTCGGGGTCCACGCCGAACCAGGTCTCGAAGGCCCGGTTGGCGAACTGGCAGCGCAGGTCCCGGCTCCAGTACGCCAGCATCGACGGCACTTGGTCCACCAGGATCCGCAGGAGCGGGTAACTGTCTCGAGCAGGGATGGGGCTCATCTTCTTCTGGTGTCACCAACGAACGACGTCGGCTACAGACGTCGGCAGCACGTGGATTGTGAGGGTCAGGCTCTCCCGCTCGAAACGAATGAGACCCGGGATCAAGGGTTCATTTCTGACGCCTGGGGCGGGCCAGCGCGAGAGGCCCTGCCGGGCTGCGGCCGCCGCGCCGGCATCAAGCAACAACAGGAGGGTATTCGCCGGCCTTCAGCGCCGATTGCTCCGACTGCCCAGGCGAGACAGTGGGGCCCCCGACGCCACCTTCCGCGAGGCTTTCATGCAACAGTTCGTCGTCCCGTTGGCCGCCCTGCTGCGGGGCTCGCGCCTGTGCATCGCGGCGACACTCTGCGCCACGGCCGCGGCACAAGGTGCGGACGATCTCCCGGCGACCGCGCCCGCCATCACGCCGAGCCCCGTCGTGGCCCGCCTGGTGGCTGCCCTCGAGGCCTCGGCCGACACCTGCAGCCGTTCATCGCCCCACAGTGCCGACCACCGGGCCGTGGCGGCCGACGTGGCGCGCTTTCGCCAGCGCGTGCCGGCGGCAGCCGGTGTGCCGATCGAGGTGAAGGACTGCTACTGGGACGGCATGGTGCTGGGGGGCGAGCGCATCGTGCTCAGCGCCCGCCTGGCCCGTGCCACGCCGGCGCAGCGTTTCTTCGTCATCGCCCATGAATACGCCCACGTGTCCGCCGGCCACCACGGTCGCTTCGTCCATCTGGTGACGCGGGTGCTGCGCCAGGAAGGCAGCGCGCAGTCGGCTTCGCGCGCGTTGCAACGGGGCGCGGGGGCGCCGCTGTCGCGCCAGAACGAGGTCGAGGCCGATGCGATCGCCGTGGCGCTGATGATGGAGGCGGGCGAAGACCCCGAGGACGCGGCGCGCTTTCTCGACGACGCCGCCCGGGCGGCCCCGCTGGAGCTGGACACCCACCCGTCGCACCGCGCACGTGCCGCGGCCATCCGCGCCCTGGTCGCACAGCGACTCGCTCGCGCGCCCTAGGGCGATCGGGCCCGAACGCGGCACCGCGCAGGGACCGGCCTGCCGCCGGTCCCTGCGCAGCACGCGCCTGTCAGAACACGATCAGATGCGGGTCTTGTCGGCGTTGTCCGTGGCGCCGCGGCGCCCGGCGCCGCTCACCGCGGCGTGCCCCGAGGCACTGCCCGGCGCGTGGACCGGTTGGCGGCCCGACCCGCCGTCGGCGGGATGCGCGTCAGGTGGCGGCATGGCCGAGTGATCGTGGCGGATCTGCGCCCGCCGCGTCGCCCGCCACTGCCAGGTGGCGTAGCCGAGCGCTGCGACCATCGTGACGCCGAAGAGCCAGGGGATCAGGCTTTCCATCATGACGCGCCCCCTTCGGACTGCACCGTCACGGCCGACGCGTCGGCGTCGGCGTGACGGGGTCGGGCTTCATGGCGTCCTGCACATCGCCCAAGGCCTTCTGCGCCTTGCCCTGGACCTGCTGGGCGGCGCCCTTGACCTGTTCGCTGACATCGCCCGTGGCGGTGCCGATCGTGCGACGGACCTTGCCTTCGGCGTCCTTGGCGGCGCCCTTGACGTGGTTGGTGTTCATGGCTGTGCTCCTGTTCAACGGGCCGGTGCACCATGCACCCGCCGTGAACACAGCTTAGGCAGCGGGAAGGCTGCCCAGGGTCGGCGTCGGGAGCGACCGCGTGTCGGCGATGGCCTACGGAGCGGCCTGGCCAGCGCGCGGCGCTTCAGGCGCTCAGCGTGTCCTTCGGCGATCGGCCCTGCAGGACGGCCAGCAGGTTGTCGGCCGCACGGCTCTCGATCTCGCGCCGCACGCGCGCCACCGCCGAGCCCAGGTGCGGCGTGAACACGGTGCGCGGATGCGCCAGCAGCCGCGGCGGGATCTCGCGCGGCCGGTCGGCCAGGATCCAGTCTTCCATCTCGAACACGTCGGCCGCGTAGGCGCCGACCCGTCCCTCTTCCAGCGCCCGCGTGACGGCCTGCTCGTCGACGACCGACCCGCGGCCGATGTTGACGATGATCTGCCCGGGCCTGCAGCGCGACAGGGCGTCACCGTTGAGCAGGTGCCGCGTGCGCGGCGTCAGCGGCACGGCCATGAAGAGGTGGTCGGCCAGCGGCAGCACGTCGGCCAGCGTGGCCTGGCGAACGCGTGCGTCGGTGTGCACGGGGTCCACGCCCAGGATTTCGGCGCAGCCGAAGCCGGCCAGGCGGTCGACGATGGCACGGCCCACCGCACCCAGCCCGACCACGGCCGCGCACGACCCGTGCAGGCCCGTGCCGTAGTGCCGTGGCCGCCAGCCCGCGAAGGCGCCCGAACGCACGTGCCGGTCGCCGGCCAGCACGTGCCGCCCGGCCGCGATGGCCAGGCCGATGGCCAGCTCGGCCGTGGGTTCGGTCAGCAGGTCGGGCACGAAGCTGACCACCACGCCGGCGCGTTCGCAGGCAGCGAGGTCGAAGTTGTCGTAGCCCTTCAGGGCGCAGGCCACGGTCTTCAGACGCGGCGCGTGCTGCAGGGTGGTGGCGTCCACCCGGTCGGGCATGAAGGCCATCATCGCGTCGGCACCGGCCAGGCGCTGGTGGACCTCGGCCTCGGACCAGGGTTCGGGGCCGGGGTTGACGTCCACGGTGCCGACCGCCCGCAGGCGCTCGATCACGTCGGCATGCACGGGCTGGGTGACGAGGATGTGGGGCATGGGGAGCATCGTGGTCATTTGAGTTTCCTGCGCAGCAGCGCGCCCACGCGGTCGACCACCAGCACGCAGGCCAGGATGGCCAGCAGGATGGCCGAGACCTCGTCGTACTTGATCAGGCGCAGGGCGGCCATCAGTTCGAAGCCGATGCCGCCGGCACCGACGATGCCGAGCACGGCCGAGGCACGGAAGTGGTATTCCCAGCGGTAGATCGTGATGTCGGCCAGCTGGGGCAGCACCTGCGGCAGTACGGCGTGGGCGATGACCTGGAACCGGTTGGCGCCGGCCGCGGCCGCGGCTTCCAGCGGCTTGGGGTCCACGTGCTCGATGGCCTCGGCGTAGAACTTGCCGACCATGCCGGCCGAGTGCAGCGCCAGCGCCAGCACGCCGGGCAGCGCACCGAAGCCGACCGCTGCCACGAAGAGGATGCCCAGGATGATCTCGGGCACCGAGCGGCAGGCCGCCAGCAGCGTGCGCGCCAGGCCGCCCAGCACGGTGTGCGGCGTGGTGTTGGTGGCGGCCAGCAGCGCCAGCGGCAGGGACAGCACCACCGTCAGCGCGGTGCCGGCGATCGACATCGCGAGCGTGTCGCGCAGCGGGATCACCCACTGCCGCCAGCGTCCGAAGTCGGGCGGCACCATCTCCGAGGCCAGCTGCGTCATGGCCGGCCAGCCGTCGGCGAAGCGCTGCGCGTCGAAGAAGCCGCTGACGCCCAAGGCCAGCGCGCACGCGGCCAGCACCGCCGCCACCAGGCCGAGGGTGCGATGGGCCTGCGCCCGGTCGGCCGCCAGGATGCGGTCGGCGACGGCGGCGTCCAGGCTCATTTCATGCTGCCCAGGTCGAGCTTCAGCACGGTGGCGGTTTCGCGCAGCACGTCGTAGGCGCGGTCGTCGGTGGCGGCGAAGGATTCGACGCGGAAGGACTTCAGCACCTCCTTGTCGGACATCGCCAGGAAGGCCTGGCGGATCGCGTCCTTCAGTGCAGGCGCCAGGTTGCCCTGCATCACGATCGGGTAGTTCGGGATGGCCGCCGTGAGGTCGATCTCGCGCACCTTGGCCGGGTCGATGGTGCCGCGCTTGACCAGGGTGTCGAAGATCGGCTTGGACAGCGCGCCCGCCGGCACCTGCCCGGCCTGCACCGCGCGCGCCACCGCGTCGTGCGTGCCCAGGTGCACGGGGCGGTAGTCCTTCTCGCCATCGAGCGAGGCCTTCTTCAGCAGGTGGGCGCGCGGCGCCAGGTGGCTGGACGTCGAGGCCTGGTCGCCGAAGCCGAAAGGCTTGCCGCGGATGTCGTCCAGCTTGCTCACGGGCCCGGTCGCGTTGGCGATCAGCACCGACTGGTAGGTGGGCGAGCCGCGCTCGACACCGACGGCGAAGGGCTCGATGCCCGGCGCCTTCGACTTCGCCAGCACGTACGAGAACGGGCCGAAGTACGCGACCTCGATGCGGCCGAAGCGCATGGCCTCGATCATCGACGAGTAGTCGGTGGTGACGATGATCTCGATCTCGCGCTTGAGCGTCTTCTCGAGGTAGGCCTTGAGCGGCTGGGCGTTCTGGATCAGCGTGGAGGCGTTCTCGTCGGGCAGCAGGGCCACACGCAGGCGCTGCGGGTCGCGGGTCTGCGCCTGGCTTGTCAGCGGCAGGCCGAGGGACAGCGCGAGCGTGCAGGACAACGACAGCAGGACGTGGCGGCGGTGGTTCAGCATGGTGTCAACTCCAGGGGTTCGGGGGCAGGCAGGGTCGATGGCGGACCGCCATCGGCGGGGGTGGGGGGCGGCGTGCCGGCGTACAAGGCGTGTTCGACCTCGGCGCCCAGCTCTTGCGGCGAGCCGTCGAACACCACGCGGCCGCCACGCAGGCCGATCACGCGGTCGGCGAACTTGCGCGCCAGCGGCACCTGGTGCAGGCTGACCACCGCCGTCAGGCCGTCGCCCTTGCAGATCGCGTGCAGCAGGGTCAGCACGTTGTCGGCCGTGGCCGGATCCAGGCTGGCGACGGGCTCGTCGGCCAGCATCAGGCGCGGCTGCTGGACGAGGGCGCGGGCGATGCCCACGCGCTGCTGCTGCCCGCCCGAGAGCCTGTCGGCGCGCTCGAGGGCCTTGTCCAGCAGCCCGACGCGCTCCAGCGCGGCCAGGGCGCGGCGCTTGTCGGCGCTGCTCCAAGGCAGCAGGGACGCCAGCGTCGGCCGGCTGGCCAGGCGCCCCATCAGCACGTTGCGCAGCACGCTCTGGCGCCCGATCAAGTGGTGCTGCTGGAACACCATGCCCGTGCGGCGGCGGTGTTCGCGCAGCGCGCGCGGCGAAGACAAGGGCGCGCCGATGTCGGCCACCGTCAAGGCGCCCGCGCTGGGCACGACCAGCCCGTTCAGGCTGCGCAGCAAGGTCGACTTGCCGGCGCCCGAGGCGCCCAGCAGCACGACGAACTGCCCGGCTGCGATGTCGAGCGTGGTGCCGTGCAGGGCCACCGTGCCGTTGGCATACGTGACGGCCAGGGACCGCAGCGCGAGCAGCGAACCCGGTCGGTGGTCGGTCATGTCAGAGGCCCCGCGACGTTCGAAAACGCCAGTCTGGCCGGGCCATGTTTCAGGACAATTTAGGTTTCCAGTCCAAAATCAGCACAAACCATTGGTGGCATCTATGTCTGGACTGACCCTGCTGGCGGCCCTGAAGGCCTTCGATTCGACGGCCCGCCAGGGCAGCATGACGGCCGCCGCGCGCGAGCTCGACCTGCAGCAGCCCACGGTGTCGGCGCACATCGCGCGGCTGGAACGCGACTACGGCGTGGAGCTCTTCTACCGTCGCGGCCGCCGCCTGGAGCTGACGCCCTTCGGCGAACACCTGAGCATCTGCACGCGGCGCGCCTTCAGTGCCGAGGACGACGCGGTGGCGCTGCTCGCCGCGGCGAAGAACCGTTACCACGGCCACCTGAGCCTGTGCGCCATCGGGCCCTACAACGTCACGCCGATGATCAAGCTGTTCCGCCAGCGCCACCCGCGCGTCAGCGTGTCGGTGGCGGTCGGCGACTCGCGCAGCATCGTGGCCAGGATCCTCGACTACCAGGGCGACGTCGGCGTGATCCTCAACCCCGTCGACGATCCGCAGCTGCACTGCCTGGCCTACCGCCGGCAGCCGCTGGTGGTGTTCGCGCCGGCGTCGCACGCGCTGGCGTCACGCCAGGGGGTGCGCATCACCGAGCTGGCGAACCAGGAGTTCGTGATGCGCGAGCAGGGCTCGACCACGCGCAAGGTGTTCGAAGAGGCGCTGGCCCGGCACGGCGTGCAGGTGCGCACCAGCGTCGAGATGGGCAGCCGCGAAGCCGTGCGCGAGGCCGTGGCCCAGGGCCTGGGCCTGGGCATCGTGGCCGGCACCGCCTACGTGCCCGACCCGCGGCTGGTGCGCCTGCCCATCGTCGGCGACGACGTGGCCACGCATGCCCACGTCATCTGCCGTGCCGAGCGCCTGGCGGTGCCGCTGATCGCCGAATTCTTCGCCACCGTGGCGGAACTCAAGCTGCAGCTGACGGCGAGCGCGGTCCCCCCAGCCCGGACGGGGTGACCGGCGGTGTGAAGGGAGGCCGAACGTTGCGGCCGAGAGTGCGCAGGGCCGGCCGGGCCCGGCCCACTCCTGCGGTCACACGGACAGGCCGCAGTGCTGCTGGGCGATTCCGGTGGTCTTGGTCGGTGCATCCATGCACCGTGCCGGGGCCCTGCGGGACAGCGCACGTTCCACGGGCACCATCTGCTCGGTGATGCGGTCGATGCGCTGGGCGTCCCACCGGGCTGCCGAGTAGGCGGCGTCCAGCTCGCGGCGCAGGTGCTGGTAACGGTGCTGCAGCTCTTCGGGGTTCATGGTGGCCTTTCGCGTGCAGTGGTCGAGGCCTACCGAAGGCAAGCTGCGTGCCACCCGGTCGTGCCGGCCTCGGGGCCTCGGTCGCCCGGCAGCCCGAGGCGCCGGGCGGCCCGCGGCGCCGGGCGGCGCGGGCGATCGATCAACCCGCCGCGTCGGCCAGGAAGATCTCGACGCGGCGGTTCGCGGCACGGCCGCTGTCGGTGTCGTTGCTGGCCACCGGCTCGCGCGAGCCACGGCCGTCGACCGCGATGCGCGAACTGCTGACACCGCGCGCCTGCAGGTAGCCGCGCACGGCGTCGGCACGCTGGCGCGACAGCGGCTCGTTGATGGCGTCGCTGCCGGTGCTGTCGGTGTGGCCGATGACGGTCAGCCGCATGCCGTCGTCCAGGTTGCGGCTCAGTTCGTCGAGCACCGGTCGCATGTTGGGCTTGATGTCGGCACGGCCGGTGTCGAACGAGACGTCGCTGGGCACGCTGAGCTTCAGGCGGTTGTCGGTCGTCCGGTCGACGGCGATGCCGGTGCCCTGGGTGGCATCGGCCATGGCACGGCGCTTGTCCTCCATGCGCTTGGACCACAGGTTGCCCGCCACGGCACCGACGACGCCGCCGATGGCCGCACCGCGGCCGGCGTTGCCCCCCGTCACGCTGCCCAGCACCGCCCCCGCAGCCGCGCCCACGCCGGCGCCCTGCGCGGTGCCGCGCTGACGCTCGCTCATGCCTTCACAGCCGGCCGCCAGCAAGGCCGTCGCGGCCAGCGCGACGAGCGCCATGCGCGGGGCGCGACGCTTCCCGGGTTGCTGTTGAAGGCGCGGGGTCGATGTCGTGTTGTTCATGCCGAAGCTCCTGCAAATGAAGACAGAAGCTGCATTGGGCCCGCCCCGCGGTGCACCGTCTGTCGCTGCGCAGCGCAGGCCGGCACCGGAGGCCGGCGCGACAGCCTGTGGGCCTTGTCCTACAGCGGCGTCCGGCCTGGTGGGTCCGGTCCTACAACGGGCCGTCCTGCCCGCCCACAGGCAGGCACGGCGGGCACCGGTCTTGCCCTGCGCGGTGGTCTCCAAGAATCGATGGCATCGCAGCGATGCGTGCACGGCCCGTCCGGCGAGTTCACCGCGAGGCACCGGGAACCCCGCGGGGCGGCGTCCCGTTCTATCCATCGAAAGAAAGGAGCCCCCAGCCATGCTGCACTACGCGGTCGTCTTCTTCGTCATCGCCCTCGTGGCGGCCCTGTTCGGCTTCGGTGGCCTCGCCGCCGGGGCAGCCAGCATCGCCAAGGTGCTGTTCATCGTCTTCGCCGTGATGGCCCTGGTGGCCTTCTTCGTCGGCTTCTCGCGCCGAAGCTAGGGTGGCCCCGGTCGACACCCCACCACCCGACGTGCCCATGCCGACGCCCGCGCCCCTTTGCGAGTGGCGGGGGACGGCGCCGGCGTGGGTGCTGCACGTGCAAGGCGACTGGCGCGGCCACGCCGTGGCGCTGCCCCCGCCCCCCAGCGACCTGCAGGCGGCCCGCGCGCCGGGCCGCCTGACGGTGGACGCCAGCGGCCTGGTGGCCTGGGATGCGCGACTGGCGTCGGCCCTGTGGCAACGCCTGGGCACGCTGGACCGCGGCCAGCTGCAGGTCGATCTGGACAGCCTGCCGCCGGGGCTGCAGCAGATCCTCGCACTGGCGCTGCCGCCGACCGCGCCGGGGCCGCCCCCCTCGACGCCACCGGCCCGGCGGCTGCCGCACTGGGTCGCCGAGCTGGGGCACCGCGCCGCCGGCCGCGTCGAGGGCTGGCGCACCACGCTGGAGTTCGTCGGACAGCTGCTGCTGTCGGTCGGGCGCCTGCTGCGCGGGCGCAGCGACATGCGCCTGGCCGATCTCGCGTGGCAGGTCGAGCAGACCGGGCCGCGCAGCCTGCCCATCGTGGCGCTGGTGAGTTTCCTGGTCGGCCTCATCGTGGCCTACATGGGGGCGGCGCAGCTCGAACGCTTCGGCGCGCAGACCTACGTGGCCGATCTCGTGACCGTGGGCGTGGTGCGCGAGATCGCCGCGCTGCTGGTGGGCATCGTGCTGGCCGGCCGCGTGGGCGCGGCCTTCGCGGCGCAGATCGGCAGCATGCGCGCCAACGAGGAGGTCGACGCGCTGCAGACCCTGGGCATCGACCCGGTCGATCACCTCGTGCTGCCGCGCGTGCTGGCGCTGCTCATCGTGGGCCCGCTGCTCACCGCCTTCGGCGCCGTGGTCGGCATGGGCGTCGGCTGGCTGGTGGCCGTGGGGCTGTACGGCGTGGCGCCGATGGACTACGTCTTCAAGAGCCTGGAGGCGCTGACCCTGCCCCACGTGCTGATCGGCCTGCTGAAGGGCACCGTGTACTCGGTGCTGGTGGCGCTGGCGGGCTGCCGCCAGGGCCTGGCCGCCGGCCGCAGCGCGCAGGCCGTGGGCGACGCGACCACGGCCGCCGTGGTGCAGTCCATCGTGTGGATCGTCGTGGCCGCGTCGACGCTGACCGTGATCTTCCAGCGGCTGGACTGGTGAGCATGGACGCCGTGCTGCACTCCGCCGAAACCGCCGAGGCAGGGCCCGGGCGCGCGCCGGCAAGGTCTTCAACGGGCGACGTGCTGGTGCGCTGCGAGGGCGTGACCATGGCCTTCGGCGACAAGGTCATCCAGCGCGACCTGGGCTTCGACATCCGCCGCGGCGAGGTGATGGTGATCGTCGGCGGCAGCGGCTGCGGCAAGAGCACGCTGCTGCGCCACCTGATCGGACTGCAGGCGCCCGCACGCGGCCGCGTGCTGTACGGTGACCGCGATCTGTACGACTGCGACGCCGCCACGCTGGCTGCGCTGCGCCGCGAGTTCGGCGTCACCTTCCAGGCCGGCGCGCTGTGGAGCAGCATGACGGTGGGCGAGAACGTCATGCTGCCGATGCAGCTGTTCAGCGACATGGCGCCCGCCCAGCGCGAGCAGGAGGCCCGCTTCAGGCTCGCGCTGGTGGGCCTGGGCGACAGCTTCGACGCCGAGCCGTCGGCGCTGTCGGGCGGGATGAAGAAGCGCGCGGCCATCGCCCGGGCGCTGGCGCTCGACCCGTCGCTGCTCTTCCTGGACGAGCCCTCGGCCGGCCTTGACCCGCTGAGCTCGGCCCATCTGGACGAGCTGATCCTGCACCTGCGCAACGACCTCGGCACCACGGTGGTGATGGTCAGCCACGAGCTGGACAGCATCTTCGCCGTGGCCGACCGCGTGCTGTTCCTGGACGCCGGCTCCAGGACCATGACGGCGATCGGCCCGCCGCGCGAACTGCTGGACCACGGACCCGAGCACGTGCGCGACTTCCTGAAGCGCACCCCGCGGCCCTGAGCCCGAAGCCCTCGCAACCCACGGCGACCACGAAGCGACCCCCATGAAACGACGCATCAGTCCCACGCTCATCGGCCTCTTCGTCGTGGGGGGCCTCGCGCTGCTGGCCGCCACCATCGTGGCGCTGGCCGGCAACAAGCTCTTCACGCCCAAGCAGCGCGCGGTGATGCACTTTTCCGGCTCGGTCTACGGCCTGCAGGTGGGCGCACCCGTGGTGTTCCGCGGCGTGCGCGTGGGCAACGTGGCGTCGATCGAGGTGTTCTACGACCGCCCCAGCGACCGCTTCTCGATCCCGGTGGTGGTGGAGCTCGAGGGCGATGCGATCAGCGGCCTGGACGGCAAGGCGGCCGATCACGACGTGGCCCTGGCGCTGCCGGCGCTGGTGCAGCGCGGCCTGCAGGCGCAGCTGTCGATGCAGAGCCTGCTCACCGGCCTGCTGTACGTCGATCTCGACCTGCGGCCGCTGCGCACGGCCACCGTGCGGGGCACCTACCGCGGCCTGATCGAGATTCCGACCAGCCCGACCACCATCCAGGCCTTCCGCAACCAGATCGACGGCATGGACTTCCGCCGCATGGCCGAGGACCTGTCGGCCATCGCGGCCTCGGCACGCGCCGTGGTGGCCGGCCCGCAGCTCAAGCAGGCGATGGACGACCTGGCGCAGATCACCACCAACGTGAAACAGCTCAGCGCCCGCCTGGACCGGCGCGTCGACCCGCTGGCCGCCGACCTGCAGAAGACCCTGGACGGCGCCAGTGCGGCCCTGGGCCGGCTGGGCGAAGCGGCCCTCGGCGTCGACCAGATGGCGCGCCGCGTGGGCCGCACCTCGGACCGCGTCGGCGAGCTGATCGCCGCCGAGTCGCCGCTGGTGCTGGACCTGCAGAAGTCGGTCGCCGAGGTGGGCCGCACGGCGACGTCGCTGCGCCAGGCCACGGCGGGCGATTCGACGATCGTGCGTGGCACCGAACAGGCGATGGCCGATGTCTCACGCGCGGCGCGGGCGCTGCGCGACCTGGCCGAATCCATCGAACAGCAACCCGAGTCGCTGCTGCGCGGCAGACAGGTCACACCATGAACCGAAGAACGGGCCTGCTCTGGGCGGCATCCACCGCCGCGACCGCCATCGGGGCCCTGGGCGCTTGCGCGAGCCGCTCCGAGCCCACGCGCTGGTACGAGCTGCGCAGCGAGCCCCCCGTGGCGCTGCCGACCTCGCCGCTGCCGGCCCTGGCGCACGGTGGCGTGTGGGAAATCCCGCGCAGCGTGCGAATGCCCGGCGCGCTCGACCGCGACGTGCTGCAGCGTGCCCGCGGGCAGGCCTCGCTGGAACCGCTGGCGGGGCACCGCTGGGCCGCCCCGCTGCGCGACAGCGTGCCCCGCCTGCTGCTGCACGACCTGGGCGTGCTGCGCGGCAGCGGCCGCGTCTGGGCGGCGCCCGCGCCGGCGGACGCCGCCGTCGAGCACCGGCTGCACGTCGAGTTGCTGACCTTGCAGGCCACGGCCGGCGAGCGCGTGCTGCGCCTGCAGGCGCTGTGGTGGCTGGAAGCCGTGGCCGCTCCCGGCGCCACGGCCGTGCAGTCGGCGCCCCGGCCCCGGCGCGTCGAGCTCGGCGTGGCCCTGGCCGACGGGTCGGTCGATGCGCTGGCCGCCGCGCACCGCCTGGCGCTGTGGCGCCTGGCCGAGCAGATCGCGACGGCGCCCCTGGAAGTCCTTCCGTAGGCGCGGGGCCTGGTCGCAGCAGGCCCCGCGCCGGGGCCTGCCCTGTTCAGCCGATGTCGTCGTCCAGCTCGGCCACCAGTTCTTCCTTTCGCGACGCGATGCGCTCGCCCAGGGCCACCAGGTCGATGTCCGTTTCCAGCAAGCGAGGGAAGAGTTCTCCCTCTTCTTCCTGCACGTGGTGCTCGACGGTCTCGGCCAGCACCTGCACGGTGGCGTCGAAACGCTCGTCCGACGGCTCCATGCCCTGGATCTGCTCGATGAGTGCCCGCGCGCTGGCGTGCTCGGCCTCGGCATCGTCCAGGAACTCCCTGTCCTGGAGGGCAGCGCGCGCGGCGGGGTAGAAGATCTCTTCTTCGACCGTGGCGTGCACGGTGAGGGCGACGCAGATCTCCAGGGCCAGGGCCAGGCGGTCGTCGTCATCGGCGTCGTCGGCCATCAACTCCTCGTAGTCGGCAAAGAGTTGCCGCACGTCGGTGTGGTCCGCGGTCAGCAGGTCGATGGCGCCGGCAGCGTCGTCGTTGTCGTCGCCGCTGCGCGAACGGGTCACGTCACGGGAAAAATCGTCTGAGCTCATGGGATATCCTGGGTTGCGGTGGATCGCCCTGCGGCGGGGGTTCCAGGCGAAGGGCCCGGTTCGAGCGTCCGGGTGGGCAAGGCCCGTGCCCATCGGCGCGCCGCGGGCATGCCGCTCGCCGGGGAGTCGACCACCCTGCCCCGCTCCGCTTGCGAGCACCCGTCCCCGGAGGAGATCACCATGGCCTTGCCCCATGCCCACCCGCTCGACGTCATCGACCTGCGCCCCCTGGGCCCCGCGTTGACCGCAGCCCGCAGCACCAGCCTGCTGAAGACGGAACGCCTGCAGTTGATGCGCCTGGTGCTGCAGGCCGGGCAGGACATGCCATCGCACGCGGTGGACGGGCCCCTCACCCTGCACTGCCTGGAAGGCAACGCCGTCGTCGAGACGCCGACGCGCACCTGTGTGCTGCAGGCGGGCGAACTGGTGATGCTGGAAGGCCGGGAACCCCACGCGGTGAGGTCGGCCGTCGGCGCCTCGCTGCTGGTGACCCTGGTTCTGCACCCGGCATAGCGAGGAACAACGCGGCATCCGCGCCTCATCTCCGCCGTCAAATGCCGGCCGCGGCACCGAGACTGTGTGCTTTCACACAGCAGGACGCCGCGTCATGGGCCACGACCTCGCCAGCAAGCGCCTCTACATCGCCGACCTCGCACGGCGCCAGTCCGAGATGGAAACCGGCCGCGTGCCGATGGAAGCGCGCGCCTACCGCGTGGTGGCCAAGCGCCTGCGCGAAGCCGTCGCGGGCTTCCCTGAGCCGGCGCTTTATGCCGGCTTCGCGGACATGCGCTCGTCGCTGCAGCCGGTGCTGGAAGAAGTGCTCGAAACGCGTTACTTCGACCACCACGGCCGACTGCACGGCCCGCTGGCCAGCGTCTGCCGCGCCGACGCCAACGCCCTGATGGCGGCGTTGATGCGCCGCCCCGACGACCGGCGCTGACGACCCCGCAGCGGTCGCCCGTTGCGGCGGCCAGGGGGGTGCAGGGTGGTGCACACCGCTGGATTCACGCACGTTGCTGCAGCCGCACGGGCGCGCCTATGATGGTCGCATCGACGGCCCGTCCTGCCTGCCCGGCAGCGCCCCATGACCACCACCCTCGCCGCCCGCGAACTCGAGACCCGTCACCACGAGCTGCGCAAGACGCGCATGCTGATGGTGGACGGCAACCTGACCGCCAACCTGCGCACCGTGCAGCGCGGCCTCAGCGCCCGCGCCTATGTCGACGGCTACTGGGGCTTCGCCTCGGCACCGCTGGCCGGCACTGCGGCCGGTGCCGCCGCGGAACGCGCCCGCGTTCAGCAGCAGGCCGTCGGCAATGCGCGCGCGATGACCGGCTTCGGGCCGCGCACGCCGCTGACGCTGCCGCCGGCGCGCTACCAGGGGCGACACGCCTTCGCCGGCCGCGCCCCGCTCAGCGCCGCTGAATGCAACGAGCGCCTGGCCGAACTGCACGCCTTCCTGAAGCAGCACTACCCGGGGCTGCGGTCGGCGCGCATGGGCGTGCAGGAAGAGCACCACACCAAGCAGCTGCAGACCGAAGGCGGGGCCGACGCGCTGGCCAGCATCCAGCGCGCCCTGTTCGCCGTCGTCCTGGTGGGCGAAGACGCCGACGGCGCGCCGATCGAGGTCGACGAACAGGTGTCCTGCAAGGGCAGCCTGGCCGACCTGGACTGGTCGATCGAGACCCTGGCGCCGATGATCGCCCAGGCCCACGAGCACCTGCAGGCCAAGCGCCATGCGGTGGCCGCGCGCGGCGGCCTGCAGACCGTGGTGCTGGCGCCCCAGCTGGCCGGCATGCTGGCCCACGAGGCCATGGGCCACCCCTGCGAGGCCGACGCCGTGATCGGCGGCGCGGTGACCTCCACGCTGGTGGGGCAGCCGGTGGCCAGCGAGCTGGTGAGCATGGTCGACATCGCCCACACCTGGAACGGGCAGGAGGTCATGATCCCGGTCTACGTCGACGACGAAGGCACGCCCGGTCGCGACGTGGTGATGATCGACCGCGGCCGCCTCACGGGTTTCATGCACAGCCGCGAGACCGCGGCCCGCCTGGGACAGGAGCCCACGGGCAACGCGCGCGCCTACAACCCCGACGACGAGCCCCTGGTCCGCATGCGCAACACCGCCATCCTGCCGGGCACGTCGAAGCTGTCGCAGATGATCGAAGGCGTGGACGACGGCTACCTGCTGGCGAAGACCGGCAACGGCCAGGCCGACAGCACCACCGAGTTCATGTTCGGCGTCACGCTGGCCTACGAGATACGCAACGGCAAGCTCGGCCGGGCCGTGCGCAACACGACGCTGTCGGGCTCGGCCATCAAGGTGCTGCAGGCCGTGGACGCGGTCAGCGACGACATGTACTGGACCTGTTCCGGCTACTGCGGCAAGAAGCAGCCGATGGTGGTGTCCATGGGTGGGCCGGCGCTGCGCACGCGCGCCCACCTCGGGGGGCAGTGATGGCCGACCTGCTGCAGGACGCCGCCGAGCGCGTGCTGGCGCTGATGCGCGAGCGGGGTTTCGACGACGCGCAGGTGAGCGTGAGCCACCAGCGCCGCAGCGAGGTCTGCGTGGCCCACAACGAACCCAGCCTGCTGCGCAGCAGCGTGGCCTACAAGCTGCAGATGGCCGGCTTGCTGGACGGCCGCCGTGCGGCCACCGAGGGCAGCGACATCGGCGACGAGAGCCTGCGTGCCAGCGTGCAGGCGCTGTGGGACAGCGTGGGCTCGGCGCCGCAGGACGCGGCCAACGCGGTGTCGTCGGGGCAGCGCGCACACATCCACCGCGGCCTGATGGAGGCCGAGGTGGAGACGCTGGCCGGCGCCATGCGCGAACTGCTGGCCTGGCGCGAGCGCGAGACGCCCACCATGATGCTGGAAGACGCGCTGGCCGGGCACAACGCACTGGCCCTGCGCACGCTGACCAGCCGGGGCACCGACCTGGCCTGCGGGCTCGGTTGGTTCGACGCCACGGTGTTCGGCCTGGCCCGCGACGGCGAGCACGCCAGCTCCTTCAACTTCGCCGGCGGCAGCTGCGACAGCCTGGCCGGCCTGCCCTTCGTGCAGCGCTTCGGCATCGACGACCTGATGCACAGCCTGACGCGCCAGGTGCGCACGCAGCCGGTGGGCGAGCGCTTCGTCGGCAGCGTGGTGCTGACGCCGCGCGCCGTCACCAGCCTGCTGGGCTGGCTGCTGGGGCAGCTGTCCGACCAGCCGCTGATCGACGGCAGCTCGGTCTACCGCGATGCCGTGGGGCTGCCCGTCGCCTCGTCGCTGCTGACCCTGCGCAGCCGCTTCGACGCCCCGGGCGTGCTGCCGCTGTCGGCGGACGCCTTCGTGATGCCGCCGCTGGAGCTGCTGTCCCAGGGCCGCCTGAACTGCCTGACGCCCAGCCTCTACGGCAGCCTGAAGACCGGGCTGCCGCACGTGCCCGTCTCGGGCGAAGGCTGGGACCTCGCGCCCGGCAGCACGCCGCTGGCCGCGATGCTGGCCGGCGTGCCGCGCGGCGCCCTGGTCGACCGCCTGTCGATGGGCCGGCCGGCGGCCAACGGCGACTTCTCCGGCGTCATCAAGAACAGCTTCCTGCTGCGGGACGGCGAGGTCGGCCCGGCGCTGTCCGAGACCATGATCTCGGGCAACGTGGCGCAGATGCTGCGCGATGTCTCGGCGGTGAGCGTGGAGCGCATCGATGGCGGCGGCTGGGTGCTGCCGTGGGTCCGCACCGACAACCTCCACTTCACCTGACGAGGGGGCGCGAACCTGCTGCGCGGCTCGATCTCGCGCCTGCGCTACTCGCCGTACGGGTGTACGGCTGCGTTGCTCGACGCGACCTCGGGCCGCTCGCGACGGTTCTCGTCCCCTCGTCCCTCGGTCTGGGGGCGGAGCACGGGCGTTGTCGTTGATGTTGGTTCATGCAACAATTGTCGTTCTCACGACAATGAACGACAACGGTGAAGACCTTCGACGACATCGAGGTGCGGCGGCCGGCGCTGGCGAAGAGCTACCTCGCGCTGATCGACGCGCAGCCGGGGCGGCCGCTGGCGATGTTCGCGCCGCGCCGGGTGGGCAAGACCCACTTCCTCGACCATGACCTCGCGCCCGCCGCGCGGCGGGCGAAGTGGCTGCCGGTCTATGCCGACCTGTGGCTGCAGAAGTCGGCGCCGCTGGAGGCCATCAATCACGCCCTGGAAGAAGCGCTGGACGACGTGACGGTGCCGGCCGGCGGGCTGGGCAAGCTGGCGAAGACGACGGTGAAGAAGGTGGGCGCGCTGGGCGCCTCGCTCGACCTGGGCGACGCCCCCGCGCGCCGGCCGCTGCCGGCCGCCCCCGAGCTGCGCCTGGACGCCCTGGTGGTGCGCCTGGCGGCGGCGGCCGGCAAGCCGGTGCTGCTGATGCTCGACGAGATCCAGGCGCTGGGCGACGTGCCCGACGGCGACCGCGTCATCGCCAGCCTGCGCGCCGTGCTGCACAAGCGGCGCGACATCCTGAAGTCGGTGTTCACCGGCTCGTCGCAGGAAGCGATGGTGCGCATGCTGTCCACCGCCGGCTCGCCGATGTACCAGTTCGCGCAGCTGCTCGACTTCCCGGTGCTGGGCGACGACTACCTGCAGGCGCTGGCCGAGCACTTCACCACGGTGCACCCGCGCAAGCGCCTGCCACTGCCCGACCTGCAGCGCGTGTTCGCGCGCATCGGCCACAAGCCGGGCCTGATGCGCGACCTGGTGAAGGCCTTGTCGGCCGAAGGCCAGACCGACGTCGACGCCGGCGTGAAGCGCTTCCTGCAGGACGGGCGCCAGGTGGCCGGCTGGAGCGCGCTGCTGCAGCCGCTGGACCTCTTCGAGCGGGCGCTGCTGTGGGTCGTCGCCCAGGGCCTGCCGCCGATGGGCCGCGACACGCTGGACATGCTGGCCCGCACGCAAGGCCAGCGGCCCACCGTGGCCAAGGTGCGCGCCGCCATCGAACGCCTGCGCCGTACCGGGCTGCTGGCCAAGGGCGGCAGCGCCGCCGCGGCCGTCGACGACCCCTTGTTCGCCGAGTACCTGCAGGGCCGCACGCTGGAGCAGCTGAAGGCGCCGTGAGCACCCTCGCCTGCGGCGGCGAACTTCTCAGTCCTGCACCCTCCGCCCGCGCCGGCGGTTCACCTTGGGCCAGGGCGTGTCGTTCAGCAGGCCGATGGCACGCTGCTGCAGCGTGGCCAGCAGGCCGTCCAGCTGCTGCACCTGGGCGGCCGACAGCGCCTCGAGCAGCGCCAGGTTGACCTCCACGATGCGCGGCAGCATGCGCGCATGCAGGGCCCGCCCGCGCGGCGACAGGCTGACGTAGGCCAGGCGGCGGTCGCTGGCCAGCACCTCCCGCTCGACCAGCTGCCTGGCGATCAGGCTGGACAGGGCGCGCGAGGTACGCGCGCGGTCGAGATCGGCGCGTTCGGCCAGCACCGAGGGCTGCAGCGGGCCGCTGTCGGCCAGCAGCGCCAGCAACCGCCACTCGCGCCGCGTGATGCCGAACTCGCCTTCGCACACGCGCAGCGTCATGGTGCCGGCCGTGGCGTACAGCCGGCCCAGCCGGTAGAGCAGCAGGTCGTCCAGTCCGCGGGGACTGCGCAGGCGCGATTCGCGGGACGGCGTGGACATCGGGCAAACCCCCGCATGGATTGATTAGAACAATCCATTGTGCCGGCCCTAGATTGCGGCCCACAGAGCACCCCCGCCGGGGAGATGCGCCCAAGGAGACACACCACATGCAGCGCCGACCCTTCGTACCCGCCCTGATCGCCCTGGCCACAGCCCTCCTGATGCCCGCCGCGCAGGCGCAGGGCGAGCGGACCATCAAGATCCTCGTGGGCTTCCCGCCAGGGGGCTCCATCGACATCGTCTCGCGCGTACTGGCCGAGAAGATGAAGGACGAGCTGAAGGCCAACGTCATCATCGAGAACCGGGCCGGCGCGGGCGGGCGCGTGGCCGCCGACCTGCTGAAGTCGGCCCCGGCCGACGGCAGCACCTTCATGATCACGCCCGTGGTGGTGCCGGTGCTGGCGCCGCTGGTCTTCAGCAAGCTCAACTACAACCCGGCCACCGGGCCACGTCTGCAGCTTCAACTTCGCGCTGACCGTGCCGGGCGCGTCACCGGCCCGCAACGTCGCCGAGCTCGTGGCCTACCTGAAGGCCAACCCCAAGCAGGCCAACTTCGGCTCGCCCGCACCGGGCAGCCTGCCGCACTTCTTCGGCGAGATGCTGTCGCGCGACGCCAAGGCCGACCTCGTGCACGTGCCCTTCGCCGGCGGCGCGGCAATGCTCAATGCGCTGATGGGCAACCAGGTCTCGGCCGGCATCGACGTCGTGCTGGAGACGCTGGAAGCACACAAGTCGGGCAAGGTGCGCGTCATCGGCACCTCGGGCGACAAGCGCAGCGCCGTGCTGCCCGACGTGCCCACGCTGAAGGAGCAGGGCTACCCCAACATGGTGGCCCAAGGCTGGTTCGGCATGTATGCGCCCGCCGGCACGCCCGAGGCGGCCATCACGGCGGTCAACCGGGCGCTGAACACCGCGCTGCGCCACACCGACGTGCTGGACCGCTTCGCCAAGCTGGCGCTCGAACCCGGTGGCGGCTCGGCGGCCGACCTGACGAAGCTGGAGCAGGCCTCCACCGCACGCTGGGCGCCGGTGGTCAAGGCCACGGGCTTCCGCGCCGACTGAACGGGGCAGGACCATCGCCATGGCCGACCCGTACCTGAACCCGCGCTTCGTCCACAACGCCTGGTACGTGGCGGCGTGGGACCACGAGATCGGCACCGAAGGCCTCTTCGCGCGGCAGCTGCTGGGCAAGCCGCTGGTCTTCTGGCGCAAGGCCGACGGCAGCGTGGTGGCGCTGGACGACCGCTGCTGCCACCGCGCTGCGCCGCTGT
>LNFM01004503.1_pt1 | contig 34695 bp, 36 predicted proteins | sample 596031 | NCBI WGS metagenome assembly LNFM01 (sample SAMN04254537, study PRJNA301005) | activated carbon metagenome | isolation source: dual media filters at the Ann Arbor, Michigan drinking water treatment plant | place: USA: Ann Arbor
GGCCTCGTCGACGCGATCTGGTTCAACCAGGGCCAGGTCTGCTGCGCCGGCTCCCGCCTCCTCGTCCAGGAAGGCATCGCCCCCCGCTTCTACGCCAAACTGAAACACCGGATGGACGGCCTTCGCGTCGGAGACCCCCTCGACAAGGCCATCGACATCGGCGCCATTGTCGACCCCATCCAGCTCGACACCATCACCCGACTGGTCAAAGAAAACCCCGAGGGCGACCACTACCAGGCCCCCTGCCCCCTCCCCGCGCACGGCTCCTTCTACCCCCCCACCCTCATCACCGGCCTCGGCACCGCCTCCCCCCTCATGCAGGAGGAAATCTTCGGCCCCGTCCTCGTCGCCATGACCTTCCGCACGCCCGAAGAAGCCGTCGCCCTCGCCAACAACACCAAATACGGCCTCGCCGCGACGGTCTGGACCGAGAACATCAACCTCGCCCTCGACATCGCCCCCAAACTCAAGGCCGGGGTCGTCTGGATCAACGCCACCAACCTCTTCGACGCCGCCGCAGGCTTCGGGGGCGTCCGCGAATCCGGCTTCGGACGTGAGGGCGGGTGGGAGGGCCTGATGGCCTACCTCAAACCCGCCGCCAAACCCGCCGCCCTCAAACCCGTCCCCACCCCAGCGGCCCCCACCGAGCCACAAGTCGACACCCTCGACCGCACCGCCAAGATGTACATCGGCGGCAAACAGGCCCGCCCCGACTCCGGCTACTCGCAACCCGTCTACAGCCCCAAAGGCAAACTCCTCGGCCATGTCGGCATCGGCAACCGCAAGGACATCCGCAACGCGGTGGAGGCCGCCCACGCCGCCAAATCCTGGGCCAAGACGACCGCCTACAACCGCGCCCAGGTCCTCTACTTCATCGCCGAAAACCTCTCCGCCCGCGCCGCTGAGTTCGCCACCAGACTGCAAGACCTCACCGGCAAACCCGGCCAGGCCGAGGTTGACGCTTCCATCCAGCGCCTCTTCACCTACGCCGCCTGGGCCGACAAATACGACGGGCACGCCAAATCCGTCCCGATCCGCGGCATCGCTCTTGCGATGAACGAACCCACCGGCGTGATCGGCGCGCTTTGCCCCGACGAGGCCCCCCTCCTCGGCCTCATCTCCCTCATGGCCCCCGCCATCGCGATGGGCAACACGGTGATCCTCGTCCCCGGCCAGCACCCCCTGTCGGCCACCGATTTCTACCAGATCCTCGACACCTCAGACGTCCCCGCCGGGGTCGTCAACATCGTCACCGGCCCGCCGCAAGACCTCGCCAAATCCCTCGCCGGCCACATGGACGTCGACGCGGTGTGGAGCTTCTCCTCCCACCCCCTCTCCGCCCTCATCGAGCGCGAAGCCGCAGGCAACCTCAAGCGCACCTGGGTCAACCACGGCCGCGCGCGGAACTGGATTGGACCCGAGGGCGAAGGCCGGACGTTCCTGTCCCAGGCCACCGAGGTCAAGACGGTTTGGGTGCCGTATGGGGAGTGAACTTGCAACCGGGTTTCATAGTGTCCTTTTCGATAACAATTGCGTGAATATGTATGCCACTTAGCAATGAACAAAGAGAGTTGTTCTCTCGCATTAGAAGTGAAACTCTGTCGACAGAGATCAAATCGACCATTGATCTGTCAACTGACGAGGGTAAGGCAAAGATCGTTAAGGTTTGCCAAGCTCTCTACAATCGAAATGGTGGCCATATACTTGTTGGATTTGATAATCAAGGTCAACCTCAGCCATTGCCTTCGGATTTGCTAGCACAATTCACATCAGACGCAATTCAAGAGATTATTTCACGGCATTCAAGCCCCGCTTTTGAAGTTGATCTGGACTTTCTGGACCTTTCTGGTGATAAATTCCCAGTACTGACGGTTCCTTCGGGGGTGAGGATACCTACTTCTGTCCGCAAGGAATTGAAATCGAAGTCAGATGGTACAACCCATCTTAAGTACGAAGACATATTCGTCCGGACGATCAATCAGAATGGACGAGTAAGCACGGCAAGCATGAGGCCAGCAGACCTACCCGACCTGTTAGACACCTGCTTCTCAAACAGGGAAACCGATATAGCGAGCTTTGTAAGAAAGCACCTTGCTGATCTTCAATCAGGGAGTTTTGGGGGCATCTCCGCACCTGCAAACACCACTACGAAGTTGGCTCAGATGATGGTCGATCTGGATTCAATCACCGACACAGAACTAAAGAGTCTCGAAGGCCCAAGACCAGAACCTTGGCTATTGTCAGCCTTGACGATCAAGGCTGTTGTTTTCTGTGACCCACCAATAGACACTGATGGTGTGCCAACTGAAAGGTTCTTATCCTCAGTGTATTCGGCCAATCCCAACCTCACGGGATGGCCCGTCTGGATGGATACCTCGCAATTTTCCGACAGCAGAGCGCGACCACACGTCCGTCCCGGCGGATGGAATACAATCATAGCGTTCCGGTCTTTTGGAGATGACGGGTTGGAGGTGCATCGCTTTGAGCCCTCTGGTCGCCTCTTCTTTAGGCGGGTGCTCCAAGATGACACAAGCGAAAAGATTCCAAGAGGAACGCTACTAGATCCTATACTAATGATTCTACGGGTCGCAGAGATTATTATCGTCGGCTTGTCTATACTCAAGTCGATCGGGGCATCCCAGGACAGCACCGCCCACTTCCGGTTCGATTGGACCGGCCTCAACAATAGAAAGCTCAATTCTTGGGCCAATCCGGAGCGCTACATTTCGTCCCGAACATCACACCATGAGAGCGCAAGCGCTTCAATTTCAATGCCCATCTCTTCGGATCAGCACCAGGTTCCAGCCTTTGTAAAGCTTGCAACAAAGGCCTTGTTTGCGACATTTCAGGGATTCGAGATTGCGGATTCGATTATTGAAGACCTAGTAACCAAACTAGTCACTAGGCGTCTTTGATCCATATTCTCCGCCCCCCGATTCGCCCCCAAGGTTAACGCCCCACCACCCAGACGCGCGTATGCATGGAATGCATACGCGATGTATACGGCTTGTAGCCCCCCACACAGCCCAAATTCCCCCGGATTAACCCAGCGTTCCCAACCCCTTACCGGAGTCCCTTGCGGCCTCAGGCCCGCCCCGCCGCCGCACTCAAGGTCAAAGGATCAATCCCCATCCCCCGCAGCGCCGCCGACCACTTCCCGCCGTCATCCGCCCCGAACAGCACCCTCTCCGGAGCCTCACACGTCAGCCAGTCGTTCCGCGCGATCTCGGCCTCGAGCTGCCCCGGCCCCCAGCCGGAATATCCCAATGCCAGCAAGGCCTTGCCCGGCCCGCCGCCCTTGGCCAAAGCCTCCAGGATGTTGATCGTCGCGGTCATCTCCAGCCCCCCCGGCACCTCCATCGTGCCCTCGCCCAAAGGCCGCCAGTCGGCCGAGTGCAGCACGAAACCCCTGCCCCGCTCCACCGGCCCGCCGAAATGCACGCGGATGTCGCGGCCCTCGGGCGCCACGGGAATCTTCAGATGCTCCAGAAGCCCAGAAAAGCTCAACTCTTCCAATGGCTTGTTGACAATCAACCCCATCGCCCCCTCGGCCGAGTGGGCACACAAAAGCACCACGCTGCGGTCAAACCGCGGGTCGGCCATCCCCGGCATGGCGATCAGGATCTGTCCGGAAAGGTCCATCGGCACCTCCATCCCCCTGACGGGAAACATGGCCCCAGCCGCCGCCGGGGACAAGCCCCGGACCATGGCCGATCCGCCACGATCACAAGGCTTCGCCGCAAAGTGATTTCCCAAAGCCCTCGCCTTGCCTATGTTCGGCCCATGTTCAGAACCGCCGCCGCCCTTGCCCTGATCGCCGCCCCCGCCCTCGCCACCACGCAGGACGATGTCCTGTCGGGGCAGCTAAGGCCTGGATGGCAAATGGAAAATGGCGGGCACATGGCCGCGATCGAGCTGCAGTTGGCCCCCGGCTGGAAGACCTATTGGCGCAGTCCCGGCGACGCGGGGATCCCCCCCAGCTTTGACTGGTCGAGGTCGGAAAACGTGAAATCGGTCCGCATCCACTGGCCGGCCCCGGCGGTGTTTCACACCAACGGCATGCAGAGCATCGGCTATCACGACCGCCTTGTCCTGCCGGTAGAAGTCACTCCGGACGACCCCGGCAAGCCGATCCGGCTGCAACTGCGGATGGATCTTGGCGTCTGCGACGAGATCTGCCTGCCCGCCGCTCTGGACCTGGTGACCGACCTTGCCGTGCCGGGTGCGCCGGACGCCAGCATCAAAGCCGCTCTGTCGCAGCGCGCCGCCACCGCGCAAGAGGCTGGAGTCACAGGGGTTTCCTGCAGCATCGACCCGATCAAGGATGGCCTGCGCCTGACCGCTCGTCTTGGCCTGCCCGACCCCGGCCTGCCCGAAGTCGTCGCCTTCGAGACCGCCGACCGCGAGGTTTGGGTTGCCGAGGCGATCACCGAACGGCAGGGGGGCGAGTTGGTGGCGATGACCGAACTGGTGCCGCCGAACGGCGCGCCCTTTGCGCTGGACCGGTCCAAGGTCACGGTAACGATCCTGGCCGCGACCGGCGCGGTCGAGGTCAAGGGCTGCCCCGCCCCGTAGTCCCGGTCTGCGGCCAAGCGCACCGACTTGACGCGGGTTGTGGCCTTCAGGGGCCGGCCCTAGTCTTGGCCCATGGGAATCGCCGCCGAGATCGCTGACGACTGGCATGCCGCGCTGGCGGCCTTGGTCTGGCATGTCGAATCCGGCGCGGACGAAGTGATTGGCGAGGTGCCCGTCAATCGTTATGATCTGGCGGTTGAGCCTCCCAAGCCCTTGACCAGCAAGGCGTCTTCGCCCGCCGTCACACCCCCCGGCAGTGTGGCCGACCCCGTCCTCCTGGCCCGTCAGGTGGCCGAACGCGCGCAGTCGCTGGAGGAGCTGCGTACGGCACTCTCGGCGTTCGATCTGTGCGAGTTGAAGAAGGGGGCGCGGAACACAGTCTTCGCCGATGGCAACCCCAAGGCGCGCGTCCTGATCCTCGGTGAGGCGCCGGGCGCGGACGAGGACCGCGAGGGTCGGCCCTTCGTCGGTCGCGCCGGGCAACTCTTGGACCGCATGTTTGCCGCCATCGGCCTGTCGCGCAGCTCTCCCGACACAGAAAGCGCGCTTTACATCACCAATGTCATGCCCTGGCGCCCCCCCGGCAACCGCGACCCGGAACCGGCCGAGATCGCGATGATGCTGCCCTTCGTTGAACGTCACATTGCCCTGGTCGATCCGCAGGTGATCGTAGCCGTCGGGAATACCCCGCTTTTCGCCCTGACCGGAGCCAAAGGCATCCTGCGGGCGCGAGGGACCTGGACCGAAGCCCTTGGCAAGCCGCTTTTGCCCATGACCCACCCGGCCTATCTTCTGCGCAACCCTTCTGCCAAGCGCGAGGCCTGGGCAGACCTTCTGTCCTTGCAGGCGAGGTTGCGGTCCTGATGCTTCCCGTCGAGCCCCTCACCCTCCTTGCCTTCATCCCTGCCGGGCTGGCGCTGAACCTCACTCCGGGGGCGGACATGATGTTCTGCCTTGGGCAGGGTCTGAAGTCTGGCCGCCGCGCGGCGATGGCGGCGAATTTCGGGATCGCGGTCGGGGGGATGGTCCACACCCTTCTTGCTGCCCTGGGTCTGGGCGCTCTGGTCGCAGCGCATCCTTCGGCCTTCGAGGCGATCCGCTGGCTCGGGGTTGGCTATCTTCTGTGGCTGGCGATCAGTGCGCTGCGATCCTCTCCTTTCGCGGCCGAGCCGCAGGTGCAACGCACCTCAACCGCGAAGGCCTTCTGGCAAGGGCTGATGGTCAACCTCTTGAACCCGAAGGTCATCCTCTTCATCCTCGCCTTCCTGCCGCAATTCGTCGACCCCACCCGCCCGATCCTGTCGCAGTTCCTGACACTGGGCCTTGTGTTCAGTTTCGGCGGGCTGATGGTGAACGGCGCGGTTGGCCTTTTCGCGGGCTCCATCGGCCAGCGCGTTGCGAGGTCGGCAGGTCTGGCGAAATGGCTGTCCCGGATCAGCGCCTCGATCTTCGGGGCACTGGCCCTGCGCCTTGCCATGATGCCAAGGAACTGACCCCATGTCCCGCATCGACGAAACCCTGCCTTTCCACCCGGTCCGCATTGCCGTCCTGACCGTCAGCGACAGCCGCACGCCCGAGACGGACAAGTCCGGCGACACGCTGGTGGACCGGCTGACCGAGGCCGGGCATGTGTTGGCCGACCGCGGGATCGTGCCGGACGACCGTCCCGCCATCGTGGCGCGGCTTCGCGCATGGATCGGAGACCCGGCGGTAGACGTGATCCTGACCACCGGCGGCACCGGCCTCACTGGCCGAGATGTAACGGTCGAGGCCCATCGCGAGGTCTACGAGAAGGAAATCGAGGCGTTCGGCACCGTCTTCACCATCGTCTCGATGCAGAAAATCGGCACATCAGCCGTGCAAAGCCGCGCCACCGGGGGCGTTGCCCAAGGCACCTACCTCTTCGCGCTGCCCGGCTCTCCCGGCGCTTGCCGCGATGCCTGGGACGAGATCCTGAAACCCCAACTCGACAGCCGCCACCGCCCCTGCAACTTCGTCGAGATCATGCCCCGCCTGGAAGAACATCTGCGGCGGAAGTGAGCGGTTCCCACGGTGCTTTACACCTTTCTCCCCTTCGTCCTGTTGGCGATTGCCGTCTTCGCGCTGCCGCTGAACTGGGGGCTGCGCGCCTGGGTTGTGGCTGCGCTTCCACTTGTCTGGTCAAAGACCCTGCACCCGATAACGCCGTTCCAGAACCAGGGGCCATTCCACGGCCTGGAGGACGTTCTGGTCTTATGGGTCTTTGCGTTCGCCACGCTCGGCGTCGCCGCCCGGGCCTTCTGGACGCTGGCCCAAGCGCCGCTGGACTGGTCGTCCCTGTCCAAGGACATGCTGGTGCCCGACTGTATCCTCGCCGTGCTTTGCGGCCTTGTCACTGGCATGGCAGCAACGCTTCTTCTTGCCGCGGGATTGCGCGGGCTGCCGGGCGGGCTGGCCTTGCACCTGGGCGTCGCGGGACTTGCATCCGTCGGGGCATATGCCGCCATGCGCCTGCCGCTGCGCCCGCGATATCTGGCGGTTACCGCCTTCGCGACGACCTTGTGCCTGACGCTTGCCGGCGGGGTGGCCTATCCCCCGCTTATCCTCTCCAAGGCCGAGGTTATCCAACCCGGTGCCCCCCGCTGCCTGCGCACCCCTGACGGAACCACACCCACCATCGACGAGCTGCGCCTGCTCACCTTGCCAAAGGCCCAGGGGCGGCGTCCGAACCTTGTCCTGACGGTGATGACGGAGAGCGGCCGAAGGGATTTCCGCTGGTCCTACCGGTCCTTCGGCTTCCGCACCTATGACTCCTACAGCGGCGGGCCTTGCCCCGCATCCTGACGCTTGCCCCGCCCCCCGGCCTTTGCGATAGAGGGGCAAACCGGACAAGGGGACAAACATGGCCTTCCGCGCCCGCCATCTCTTGGGGATCGAGCACCTCGCCCCGCTGGAGATCACCACCGTCCTCGACCTCGCCGACCGCTATGTCGACCTGAACCGCCGCACGGTCAAGCAGTCGGACGTGCTGGCCGGGATGACGCAGATGAACCTCTTCTTCGAGAATTCGACCCGCACGCAGTCGTCCTTCGAACTGGCCGGAAAGCGGCTGGGGGCGGATGTGATGAACATGTCGGTGGCCAATTCCTCGGTGAAGAAGGGCGAGACGCTGATCGACACCGCGATGACTCTAAACGCAATGCACCCGGACCTTCTGGTCGTACGGCACGGGGCGAGCGGCGCGGTGAACCTTCTGGCGCAAAAGGTCGATTGCGCGGTCCTGAACGCGGGCGACGGGCGGCATGAGCACCCCACTCAGGCGCTGCTGGATGCGCTGACCATCCGCCGGGCCAAGGGTCGCATCCAGCGGCTGACCATCGCGATCTGCGGCGACATCGCTCACTCCCGCGTGGCGCGCAGCAACCTGATCCTCCTAGGCAAGATGGAAAACCGCCTGCGCCTGATCGCCCCACCGACCCTGATGCCCTCGGGGGTGGAGGACTTCGGTTGCGAGCTTTTCGACGACATGCGCGAGGGGCTGAAGGGCGCGGACGTGGTGATGATGCTGCGGCTGCAGAAAGAGCGGATGGACGGCGGCTTCATCCCCTCGGAACGCGAATACTACCACCGCTACGGGCTGGACGCCGAGAAACTGTCCTACGCCTCGCCCGAGGCCATCGTCATGCACCCCGGCCCGATGAACCGGGGGGTGGAGATCGACGGGGACCTCGCCGACGACATCAACCGGTCGGTGATCCAGGACCAGGTAGAGATGGGGGTGGCCGTGCGGATGGCCTGCATGGACCTTCTGGCGCGGAACCTGCGCGCCGAGCGGGGACGGAAGATCGTGGGGATGATGGCGTGAGGGCAGAGCCATGGGACCACTACCTGCGGCCTGGAGAAACGTTGAAGTGGGAGGGGCAGCCCGTTTCCGGGATTGGAGATTGGCGAGCATATGATTGGCTAGAAAGGATTTTTTCTGCCGCTTTAGGATCACTCGGACTGTTGATCGGAAGGGAAGCACTTCTGGAAGCCGGAGCCAGACTTTCCAACGGAGAGCTGTTCTACGGATTACTGATAGCTGCGCTTGCTCTGCCTTTCATTCCTGCGGGGATATATCTCGTCTTCCTTCAATGGTTTGTGATCCTGTTTGCTTACAAACATACGCAATACGCGCTGACCGACGAGGCAGCATATGTGATGCGTCGGTGGCCGAGGACAACGGTCAAAGTCTATCCGATAAACTCTGAGACAGTGATAGAGCTTGTGAAGGGCCGGCGATCATGCAGCGTCTGGGTTCTAGTTTTCAAGAAGAGTGACCGAGATGGAGGTTTCACAGTCGAGAAGGAAGGCTTCGAGAACATCGCTGATGGAGAGCATGTTTTTGGCATTATCCGCGATTGCCAGACCTCATGACGAATCCCCCTCCTGGGTCCCTCCCCCTCCGCCCCGGTGAAACGGTCCTCTGGGAGGGTTCCCCCGTCCCCGGCATCCACCAGCGCCGGCTGACGTTCTTCCTGATGCTCTTCGGGCTGCCGTTCCTGCTGATCGGAGTTTCGCTCTTCTTCTACAGTCTCCTCCTGTATCCGCGGGCTGCAGGCGTCTCGGACGGAGGCAACGCGCTGGTCACGACCGCGTTCAGCTTGCCCTTCGCCGCCTTTGGCGCCTAGGCCCGCTCAGCCGCGCGCTATATCCGCTATGCTTTGACCAGCCGTGCCGCCTATGTCATCCGCACGGGGCGCTTTCCCAGCCTCAAGGTCTACCCGATCCTGCCCTCCACCGCGCTTGAACTGGAAACCGGCGCGCGCGCAGGCACGGTCTGGCTGCACGCCCGGCTGGAACGCGACTCCGACGGCGACCTTGGCACCACCAAAGCGGGCTTTGAAAACATCGCCGAGGCTGAGAGAGTGTTCCTGATGATCCAAGACCTGCAGGGCAAGACCGAATGACCCCCGACCCCGACCGCAAGCCGACGAAAGCCGAAATGCGCCAAGGCGGCATGGTGGCGACCGCCGTTCTGGTCTTCATCGCCCTCTTCACCATCGTCATTGTCTGGATCGCCTGATGGCGCGGATCGAGCCCGACACTGTCATCGGCCGCAGCGCGCAGCTTCTGGACGGCGAGAGTGTCGTGGCCGAGTTCCGGGCCGACAGGCTGACCTATTGGCGCAGCCATCTGATCATGGCAGTGGTCCTGGGGGCGGCGGCGGGCCTGTTCCTCGTCTGGCAAGGCAATCCCTACCCCGTCGCCGGACCCTTCGGTGCGGCCATCGCCATCGCGGCGCGCGCGGCCTATCTCTCCTCCGAAGCACTCAGCGAGACGTGGCGGCTGACGGATCGCCGCCTCCTCGGCCCCGGCGGGCGCGTGGTCCCGCTGCCGCAGATACAGGCAGTGCGCCCATTCCTTGGCGCGGTGCAGATCGTGACCACGTCGGGCGACAAGCATCTGATGAAGTACCTTGCCGATCCAGCCAGCGTCGCGGCCCGGCTGCAAGGTGCCGCGGGGCGAAAGGCGTCCAGGAATGGCTGAGGGCTGGGAGCAGTATTTCCAGCCCGACGAAACGCTCCTCTGGGAAGGCGCGCCGAAGCCCGGCGTGCATAGCTGGCCGAAGATCATCGGCCTTGCTCTCTTCGGCCTGCCCTTCCTGATCGTCGGGATCGGGGTCTTCGTCGCCGGGATCCGCCAGATGATTGTGGGCGGAGGCTGGGGCGATGTCGGGCTCGGGTTGTTCTTCACTGCCTTCTCCATCCCCTTCGGCGGGGTGGGCGCGCTAATGGTCATCGGGCAATGGTGGGCCGCCGCCGAAGCACACAAGCGGCTGCGTTATGCGGTCAGCACCCGCTGCGCCTATATCGCGAAGTCCTACCGGACCCGCAGCATCGAAAGCTACCCGATCCTGAAAGGCACCGCCCTTGGGCTAGAGAAGGACCGGGGCGCTGACACCGTCTGGTTTCATGTGCGAACCGAGAAGGACTCGGATGGCGACCTGACGACAAGCCGAATAAGCTTTGACAACATCGCCGAGGGGGACAAGGTCTACGCCCTCCTCCGCAGCATACAGACGGAACAAGCATGACCCTCCTCCACGTCCAGAACGCCCGACTGATCGATCCCGAGGGGGGCACGGATGCCTTGGGCAGCCTGACCGTCAAGGACGGGGTGATCCTTGCCCGCGACGAGAAGGCTCCGAAGGGGGCCAAGATCATCGACGTGATGGGCAGGTGCCTTGCCCCAGGCATCGTCGATCTTGGCGTCAAGATCGGCGAGCCCGGTGAACGGCACCGCGAGAGCTTCCGCTCGGCCGGCCTTGCAGCGGCAGCGGGCGGCGTGACCACGATCATCGCCCGGCCTGACACCCACCCGGCCATCGACACGCCCGAGGTGCTGGAGTTCGTGACCCGACGCGCTACCGAAGCCCCGGTCCGCATCCGTCACATGGCGGCGCTGACCAAGGGCCGCGAGGGGCGCGAGATGACCGAGATCGGCTTTCTGCGCGATGCGGGGGCCATTGCGTTTTCGGACGTCTTCCGCGTCTCGACCGATATCAAGGCGATCACCCGTGCAATGACCTATGCCCGGTCGCTGGGCGCGTTGGTGGTGGGCCACCCGCAGGACCCTGGCCTGTCCTCGGGCGCCGCTGCGACCTCGGGCAAGTTCGCCTCGCTTCGTGGAATCCCGGCCGTCTCGCCGATGGCCGAGCGGATGGGGCTGGAGCGAGACCTCGCGCTGGTCGAGATGACGGGGGTCCGCTACCACGCCGACCAGATCACCACGGCGAAAAGCCTGCCCGCCCTGGCCCGTGCCAAGGCGGCGGGGCTGGACGTGACGGCGGGGACCTCGATCCACCACCTGACACTGAACGAATTCGACGTCGGCGACTACCGGACCTTCTTCAAGGTCACCCCGCCCCTCAGGTCGGAACAGGACCGGCTTGCCGTGGTCGCGGCGGTGGCGGACGGGACGATCGACGTGATCTCCTCGATGCATACCCCGGCCGATGAGGAATCGAAGCGCCTGCCCTTCGAGGAGGCCGCCGCCGGAGCCGTCGCGCTGCAGACCTTCCTGCCTGCTGCAATGCGGCTTTATCATGCCGGGCACATCGACCTGCCCGCCCTTTTCCGGGCGATGGCGCTGAACCCGGCCAACCGGCTGGGCCTGCCGCAGGGTCGCCTGACGCTTGGCGCGCCTGCTGACCTGATCCTGTTCGACCCCGACGCGCCCTTCCTGATGGACCGCTTCAAGCTTCTGTCCAAATCCAAGAACACCCCGTTTGACGGCGCGCGGATGGAAGGTAAGGTGCTGGCGACCTGGGTCGGCGGGACGCAGGTCTTTGCGGCGGAAGAGTGAGACATGCCTGAATTCGTGACTTCGCAGGGGCTTCTCCTGCTGACCGCCGTGCTGGGTTATCTCTTGGGCTCGATCCCGTTCGGGGTGCTGGTCACCCGGGCCATGGGCTTGGGCGACCTGCGGCAGATCGGGTCGGGCAACATCGGGGCCACCAACGTCCTTCGGACCGGGAACAAGGGGGCGGCACTGGCGACGCTTCTCCTTGACGGCGGCAAGGGGGCGGTGGCGGTGTTGATCGCGCGCTGGTTCCTGGCCGAGGATGCGGCGCAGGTCGCGGGGTTGGCGGCATTCCTCGGGCATCTTTTCCCGGTCTGGCTGGGTTTCCGGGGCGGCAAGGGGGTGGCGACCTTCATCGGCGTCCTGCTGGCGCTGAACTGGGTGATTGGCGCGGCGGTGTGCGTGACCTGGCTGCTGGGAGCGGTCGTCACCCGGACCTCTTCTATCGCAGCCTTGGTCGCGGCGGCGGCGTCGGGGCTGTTCGTGCTGGTCCTGACCGATGGCAGCCCGCTGATCCTGACGATGATCCTGACCGTCCTGGTCTATGTCCGGCACTGGGAGAATCTGAAACGGATCAAGGCGGGGACCGAGCCGAAGATCGGGGCGAAGAAGGCCTGACTGTCCACGCAGGACAGACCCGGCCATGTAAATGAAATCAATGCTTTGCCTGTGGGCGTTTACTGTTCCGCAACCATCCGGCCTCGTCAGCCGGCCTTCACGGCCCGTTCCACCAGCCGCATGACGACGCGGGTCGACAGCGCCATGTCCTGCACCGAAATCCACTCGCGCGGGCCGTGCAATTCCTGCATCCCGGTGAAGATGTTCGGGCAGGGCACGCCCATTTCCGTCAGACGCGAGCCGTCGGTGCCGCCCCGGATCGGGACCGACACCGGCTCAATCCCAAGGTCGCGACAGGCCCCCTGCGCAAGATCCACCGGCGCCATGTCCTTCTCCAGCCAGTAGCGCATGTTGCGGTACTGCGGGCGGATCTCGCAGGTGATCTTCGCGCGGGGTTCGGTCGCCGCGACAGCCTCGCAGACCTGACGGAGCAGCGCGCCCTTCGCCTCCAGCCCGTCGCGTTCAAAGTCGCGTAAGATGAAGCGCAGCTCGCATTCCGCCGCCGTGCCGCGCATCTCGTAGACCATGATGAAGCCCTCACGGTCTGAGGTCGTTTCAGGAGTCATACGGACCTGCGGCAGGGTCGCGATGATCTTCGCGCCCAGGTGCAGTGCGTTCACCAGCTTGTCCTTGGCGGTGCCGGGATGGACCGAGACGCCCTCGATCTTCACCACAGCGCCGTCGGCCGAAAAGCTCTCATACTCGATCTCGCCCTCGGCGCCGCCATCAAGAGTGTAGGCGAAATCCGCCGCGATGTCCTTGGCCAGACGCGGATCGACGCCCCGTCCGATTTCCTCGTCCGGCGTGAAGGCGATGCGGATCGGCCCGTGCGGGATGTCGGGGTTCGCGATCAGGTGGCGCGCGGCGGTCATGATGACCGCAACCCCGGACTTGTCGTCCGCACCAAGCAGCGTGGTGCCGGAGGCGGTGACGATGTCATGGCCAAGCCGGGTGCCAAGATAGGGCGACACTTCGGGCGAAAGGTCCAGTTCGGGCGCGTCCGGAAACCGGATTGACCCGCCGTTGTAGCCCCGGATCACGCGGGGCTTCACGCCCGTGGCGTTGAAGGCGGGCGCGGTGTCGACATGGGCGAGAAAGCCAATCGTGGGGCCGTCGGCGGTGGCCGGGACCGTGGCAAGGACCGTCCCGTAGTCGGTCAGCGTCACATCCTGCGCGCCGATCCCGCGCAGTTCTTCGACCAGGAGGTTCAGCATATCGAACTGCCGCGCGGTGCTGGGCTGGGACTTGCTGTCCTCATCGCTCTGGCTGTCGATGGCGCAGTAGCGGATCAGACGCTCTTCCAGTTCGGCATCGAAGTCGGTGCGCATTTGCGTTCCTTACAGAGAGGCGGCCTCGTAAAGCGGGGTCAGGCTGCGGCCCCAGGGACCGTTATAGAGATCAAGCCACTTGTCGGCCTGCACCCGGCCCGTCTTCAGGCTTTCGACCAGCGGAGCAAGCTGCACCTCTTCGCCAAGGCCACGGGCCACCAGACCGGCGTGGGACAGCCCCACGGCAGCGCGGGCGAGATCGAGAAGCTTCACGCCCCCCGCTTCGCCCTGCAGGGCCGAGACCGAGGCCGCGACGCGCAGGCCCTGCCGGGTTTCTGTGTCGAGACCCTTCACCAGGTCCCAGGCGGCATCGAGCGCGGTCTGGTCGTACATCAGTCCGACCCAGAACGCGGGCAGCGCCGCGATATGCGCCTGATCACCGCAATCGGCGCCGCGCATCTCGATGAACTTCTTCGCCCGCGCCTCGGGAAAGACGGTGGTCATGTGGTCGGCCCAGTCCGAGAGGGTGGGCTTTTCGCCGGGCAGCGCGGGGAGCTTGCCTGCAAGGAAATCGCGGAACGACTGGCCGAGGGCGTTGATGTACTTCCCGTCGCGGTAGACGAAGTACATCGGTACGTCGAGGACCCAGTCCACATATCGCTGAAAGCCCATGCCGTCGTCGAAGGCGAAGGGCAGCATCCCGGTCCGGCTGGCATCCAGGTCGCGCCAGATGCGGCTGCGCCAGCTGCGGTGGCCGTTGGGCTTGCCTTCAAAGAACGGTGAGGAGGCAAAGAGCGCGGTGGCCACGGGTTGCAGGGCCAGCGCGACCCGCATCTTCTTGACGAAATCGGCCTCGGACCCGTAGTCGAGGTTCACCTGCACGGTGCAGGTCCGGTACATCATCTGCGTGCCGTGCGTGCCGACGCGGCCCATGTAGTCGGTCATCAGCCGGTAGCGACCCTTGGGCATCACCGGCATCTGGTCATGCGTCCATTCGGGGGGCGCACCGATCCCCATGAAGCGGACCCCCATCGGTTCAGCGATGGCGCGGACCTCGTCGAGGTGCGTCTGCAGTTCCGCGCCGACCTCCAGCGAGGAGACGAGGGGTGCGCCCGAAAGTTCGAACTGGCCGCCGGGTTCGAGGCTGACATTGGCCCCGTTCCGGGTCAGGCCGATCACGTTCTCGCCCTCGCGGACCGGGGTCCAGCCGAAGCGGGTCTCAAGCGCGGCGAAGATGGCCGAGATGGAGCGGTCGCCAGCGTAGGGGAGCGGTTGGCGGGTGTCGGTCAGCCAGCCGAATTTCTCATGCTCGGCCCCGATGCGCCAGTCGGCCTTGGGCTTGCAGCCGGACTCCATATAGGCGGCGAGCTGGTCGAAGCTTTCGATCGGGCCACCGCCGGACTGGGGAATGGACATGGGGACGGGCTCCGGTGGCTTGACTGCTTCGGCAATCCCGACAGGGGCGTCGGGACGCCAAGAGGTGTCTTGGCGCGGGGGGCAAGTCAAGGGGGGGTCAGAGGGCTGGTGACGCGGTGTCCACGGTGGACAGAAATCAAGGCCGCATGAAATCAAGGGGTTGTGCGCGGACATTATAGTTCTGTTAGGATTTGCACAGAGGAATTGTGCGAAGTGCCACAGCAGTGCGCCGGGTGCGGGTCCAAAATTTTTCGGCGAAAAATTTTAGACGGCGACGATGCCTGCGCCTTTGCGGGTCCAGAGCAGGCGGTCGACTTCGTTCAGCGCGATGACGCGGCTGTCCGAAGCTGGGGCGTCAGTGCCAAGAGCGGCCACCAGCGCGGCCATGTCGATGCCGGGCAGCGTGGCGAAAGCGTCGAACAGCGTCTCGGCCCCTTCGGATTCCACGGGGATGTACAGAAGCTGGCCGTCGCCCTGTTTCAGCTTCCAGATCCGGCGGCCGCGGAGGGTGAGAAGCCGGATCTCGGCAAGGTCGGGCAGGCCGACAAAGCCTCCAACGCGGGGGCCGTAATAGGCGATCTGGGCTTCGGTGACGCGGACGATGCCCGGTGCCTCGCCGTCCTGTTGAAAGCGCAGGCGGCGCCAGGCGGTCAGGGCCCAACCAAGCCCGAGGGCGAGGAGCGCAAGGCCGAAGGGGGTCATGAAGTAGCCGCCTTGCACCGCGGACCAGAGGCCAAGGGCGGCGAGGGCGGCGCCGGCGAGAACCTCACGCAGGCGCCAGGCAGTGGCGGAAAGTTCGGGGCGGATAAAGCTCATGCGGTGATCTGGACGGGGTTGGCGAGGAGGAAAAGAGTGAAGGCGGCGGTTGGCTGGAAGCCGATGGCGCGGTAGGCCTGGGCGGCGGCGTCGGAGGCTGCGAAGAGGACCGCGCGGGTCGCGCCCTCGGCACGGGCCTCGGCCAGGTGCAGGGCGACGGCGCGGCGGGCATAGCCTTTGCCGCGCAGGGGGGCCGGGGTGTAGACGCCGCCGATCTGGACGATCTCGGGCAGGGTGGCGTTGAAACCGGTGAGCGCCACAGGCAGACCGTCGCGGATCAAGAGGCGGTGGCTGTCACGGGCGAGGTAGCCTTGCAGGTCCGCCTCGCCCTGGGCGCGGGCGTCAGGGCCGAAACGGCCGAGAACCTCGCCGATGTAGGTCTCGCGCCAGCCGGTGGCGAGGGGGAGGTCGTCGGGCGTCAGCGGGCGGAGGGTGGTGCCGGGGAGGTCGGGGAGCTGGAGGTCGGCGAGGTCAAGGCCGAAGCCCGGCTCGTCGCGGTCGGTCGCCATGGGGAGGTGGTCAAGGCCAAGCGCCGCGATGATGGGGCGGGCCGAGGCGGCGGGGCCGATGACAGCGGTGACGGTCTGATCCTGCAGCGCCGCGCGGAGACCGGAGAGATCGGGCGGGCCGTCGAGATAGGGCAGGATGGTGCCCGCGCGGGTCAGTGCGATGACGCTTTGGCCAAGGCACCAGATACGCAGCGCGTGGTCGTGCGGGCTGGCGAAGGCGCCCGTGGTCAGCCCATGCGCCAGCAGGTTCGCCAGGGGGAACATCGCCAGGTCGCTCCGCGCGGTCAGGAAGGCCTGGATCGCGGGCAGGTCGTCGCTCGTCGCGTCACGGATCATCGCCAGTCCCCGCAGGCGGCTTGCCAAAGCGTCAGGGCGGCGACGGCAGCGGTGTCGGCGCGCAGGATGCGGGGGCCGAGCGACAGGGGGGTTACGTTGGCTCGGCCGCGCAGCTTTGCGGACTCATCAGCAGAAAATCCGCCTTCAGGGCCGATCAGGATGGCGGCGGGGCCTTCGGTAGGTGCAAGCGTCGCAGGCTGGCCGAGGGCGGTTTCGTCGCACCAGTAGAGGCGGCGATCCTCGGGCCATTTCGACAGAAGTTTGTCGAGGTGCTGAAGGTCTGCGACCTCGGGCACGTAGGTCGCGCCGCATTGTTCGGCGGCCTCGACGGCATGGGCCTGCAGGCGGTCCTGCCGGATACGTTCGGAATTGGTGTGGCGGGTCTGGACCGGCAGGATGCGGGCCGCGCCAAGCTCTACCGCCTTTTCCACGATAAAATCGGTGCGGGCCTTCTTGATCGGCGCGAAGAGAAGCCAGAGGTCGGGCGGCAGGCGCAAGGGTTTGGTCTGGGTGTCGCAGATTGCGACTGCGCTACGTTTGCCAGCTTCGGCCAGAGTCGCGCGCCATTCGCCGTCGCGGCCGTTGAACAGAAGGATCGGCGTTCCTGCGGTCAGCCGCATGACACCCGTGAGGTAGTGCGCCTGATCCTGCGACAGGGCCACGGCTTGCCCCGGGGCAAGGGGCTGATCTACATAGAGCCTGATCTTCGCATCCATGAGCGTGAACCTATGTCCCAAGCGCCCGAATTGCCAGAGGCCGAGGCGGTGGCCGGACAGGTCGCGGATGCCCCGAAAGCCAACTGGGTGGACGTCTATGCCCCGGCCCCGGCGCGGCCCTACCTGCGGCTAAGTCGGGCTGACCGGCCGATCGGGACCTGGCTTCTACTGGTGCCCTGCCTTTGGGCAATTGCCCTGGCCGGAGGGGTCAACGGCTTTCGGTCCTGGGACCTGTGGCTGGCAGTTTCCTGTGGCGTGGGCGCGTTCCTGATGCGCGGGGCGGGCTGCACCTGGAACGACATCACCGACCGCGACATCGACGCGGCCGTGACGCGGACGCGGTCGCGGCCCCTGCCCTCGGGTCAGGTCACGGTGAAGGGCGCGCTGGTCTGGATGGTGGTGCAGGCGCTGCTCGCGGCCTGCATCTTGTTCACTTACAACTGGCTGGCCGTGGGCCTGGGGGTGGCATCACTGGCCCTGGTCGCGATCTATCCCTTTGCCAAGCGGTTTACCTGGTGGCCGCAAGTGTTCCTTGGGCTGGCATTCAACTGGGGCGCTCTGCTGGCCTGGGCGGCGCATGCGGGCGAAGTGCCCCCGGCGGCGGTGGCGCTATACCTCGGCGGGATTGCCTGGACGCTATATTACGACACGATCTATGCGCATCAGGACCGCGAGGACGATGCGCTGATCGGGGTGAAGTCTACGGCGCGGCTGTTTGGCGACCAGACCCGGGGCTGGCTGTGGGGGTTCTTCGCGGCAACGCTGCTTTTGTTCGCGCTGGCCGTGGTGCTGGCCCATGCCGACGCGCACCGACCGCTGGCGTTGATGCTGGCGCTGGCCGGGGTCTGGGCGATGGGCCTGCACCTGGGCTGGCAGATGCGGCACCTTGACCTCGACGACCCGGCGTCCTGCCTGAAGATCTTTCGCGCCAACCGGGATGCCGGGCTGATCCCCGTGCCGTTTCTTGCCATCGCTGCATGGCTTGGTTGAACCTTTGGCCCTGAACCCCTAGGAAGCAGGAGGCGCGTGCTGAGCGCCCTGAGTCTTTCGGAAGTCACCCAAGTTGCTGCCCCGCATTGCCAAGCTCTCCTCGACGACCCTTGCGCTTTTGGCGTTCATCCTTGCGGCCGCGCTGATGTTTTCGGTGGCTTTCGGGGCGGCGAAGGTCATCGAGGCGCGCACGCTGAAAGTGGTCACCTCGAAACTGGCCGAGTCAGGGATAGACTGGGTCACGGTCACGACCGACGGATTGCAGGTCCAGCTGACCGGCACTGCCCCGCGTGAGGACATGCGGTTTCGCGCGGTGAACATGGTGGGGTCGCTGATCGACTCCAGTCGCATCCGCGACGGGCTGGACGTGGCGCCGACCACGGCGATCGAAGCACCCGAGTTTTCGGTCCAGATGCTGCGCACAGAGGATGGAATCCAGCTGATCGGCCTGATCCCGGAAGACCCCGGCGAAGGTGGCCTGGGCGAGACGCAGCTGACCGAGGAAGCCGCCGCCCTGGCCCCGGGGACTGAGCTTCCCGACATGCTGGAGACCGCAGGCTACCCGGCACCCGAGACCTGGAACGCTGCGCTGGCCTTCGGGCTGGAGGCGCTGCGCAAGCTGGAACGCTCGAAGATCTCGGTCGGAGCGGACAAGGTCGAGGTCACGGCGATTTCCGACAGCGAAGAGCAAAAGCGCGAGCTGGAGCGCGAATTGCGCGCAGCGGCCCCCGAGGGGGTGCAGCTGGTCCTGGACATCTCGGCGCCGCGGCCGGTGATCACGCCCTTTACCCTGCGCTTTGTCGTCGATGCCGAGGGCGCGCGGTTCGACAGCTGTTCGGCCGATACCGAACGCGCCCGGACGCAGATCCTGCGGGCGGCGGCGACCGCGGGTGTCGAAGGTGCGCCGGTCTGTCAGGTGGGTCTTGGCACGCCGACGCCGCGTTGGTCCGACGCCGTCAGCCTTGCGGTCCGTGCGGTGACGGAGCTTGGTTCAGGGTCGATCACCTTCTCGGACGCGGACGTGACGCTCTTGGCGGGCAGCGACGTGCCGCAGGCGACCTTCGACAAGGTGGTGGGCGAATTGGAGACCGGTCTGCCGGACGTGTTCTCGCTGACCTCGACCCTGGAGAAGAAGGAAACCTCGACCCAGGGGCCGGCAGAGTTCACGGCGATTCTGGGCGAAGACGGCAAGGTCGAACTGCGCGGCCGGGTGACCGACGAGATGCAGCGGAGCGCGGTCGACGCCTTCGCGAAGTCGGCCTTTGCCGGGGCCGACGTGCTGACCGCGACGCGGGTGGATGCCGGTCTGCCCGACGGCTGGGCGATCCGGGTGCTGGCCGGGTTGAAGGCGCTGGCGGAAGTGGACAACGGCAAGCTTCTGGTGCGGGCCGATCTGGTCGAGGTGAGCGGGGTCACCGGATCGACCACTGCGCGGGGCCGGATCACCCAGATCCTGTCAGACGAACTGGGCCAGGGCGAGACTTTCAAGGTCAATGTCCGCTATGACGAGGCGCTGGACCCGCTGGCCGCTTTGCCCACGCCCGAGGAATGCGCAGCGGACGTGAACGCGGTCATTGCGCGGACCAAGATCACCTTCACCCCGGCCTCTGCCGAGATCGCGACGACGGCACGGCCGGTGCTGGACGAGTTGGCGGGTATCCTGACCAATTGCCCGGCGATGCAGATGGAAATCGGCGGGCATACCGACAGTCAGGGCTCGGAAGGCGGCAACCAGTCCTTAAGCCAGGCCCGGGCCGAGGCGGTGCTTCTGGCGCTGCAAGGGCGGCGGGTTGATGTGTCCGGGATGACGGCGCTTGGCTATGGCGAGGCGATGCCCATCGCCGACAATGGCAGCGAAGAGGGCCGCGAGGCGAACCGGCGGATCGAATTCGTGCTGAAGGGTGCGGCTGCAACGGCTGATGCCCCGGCCGAGGCTGGCGCCGAGCCTGCAGCGCCGGGCACAGCGGCAGAACCCGCGCCCGCCCCGGATGCCGGTGCCCCGGCCGCAGACACGGCCGCTCCTGCCGTGGCAGGACCCGATTTCTCGTCCGACACCAGCCCGTCGGTTGCGCCGACCGAAAAGACCCTGGCTCCGAAGCCCCGCCCCGAAGGCCTGACGGCCGAGGAAAATCAATGAACCGCACAGAATTCGTCGTCGCCACTGCCATCATCCTGTTGGTCGCCTTCGCGATGGGCTGGTTCGCCCACTGGCTTTTGCACCGCTTCACCCGGGTTCAGGGCGGCGACATGGCCGAGATGGACAAGCTGGCGCAATCGCTGCACGAGGCGGAGGAGTTGCGCGACCAGGCTTTGGCCTATCTGGAGCAGCGCGAGGCCGAGCTGATGAACCACATCAGCCAGACCGAGGCCGAGTTGAAAGCCGCGATGGAGGGCCTGCGCGACGCCCGTCACGAGGCCGAGGAAATGCGCACCTATATCGAACGGATGCACGCGAACGGGTGATGCCGGGCCGATTTCTTTGAAGAAATCGTGTCGGAGCCTTTGAAGGCTCCGGTCCGGAGTTTTCGAAAACTCCGGGGCCACAAGTCCAGCTTGCCGGGAATTTGATCAAACCTTGGCCTGAAACCGGCCTTGCAACTGGACATACCGTGCCTCGCGTGGCACCTGTCGGGTAAAGCATAAGGAGGGCCCACCCATGCTCGATTCCGTGACCGACCTTGCGTCGCTTCTGAAAGATCCCTCGCTTCTGGTGACCAAATCCTATGTCGCCGGTGAGTGGATCGACGCCGACGACCGCTCGACCTTCCCGGTGACGAACCCCGCCCGGGGCGACGTGATCTGCCATTTGCCGAACCTTGGCCGGGCGGAAGCCGCCCGCGCGATCAAGGCGGCCCATGCCGCGCACCGCGAATGGGCCAAGCGGACCGCCAAGGAACGCGCCCAGGTGATGCGCAAATGGTTCGACCTGTGCATGGCGAACCAGGATGACCTTGGCACGATCCTGACTGCCGAGATGGGCAAACCGCTGGCCGAGGCCAAGGGCGAGATCGCCTATGGTGCGTCCTACATCGAGTTCTACGGCGAGGAAGCCAAGCGCACCTATGGCGAGATCATTCCCGGCCACCAGCGCGACAAGCGCATCCAGGTGCTGAAGCAGCCAATTGGCGTCGCGGCCTCGATCACGCCCTGGAACTTCCCCAACGCGATGATCGCGCGGAAAGTGGCCCCTGCCCTGGCCGCTGGCTGCGGTTTCGTGGCGCGCCCGGCGGCGGAAACGCCGCTGTCCGCGCTGGCGCTGGCGGTGCTGGCAGAACGGGCTGGCGTCCCGGCGGGGTTGTTCTCGGTCATCACCTCGAAGCGGTCGTCCGACATCGGCAAGGAGTTCTGCGAGAACCCGCTGATCCGGAAGCTGACCTTCACCGGGTCGACGGAGGTGGGTCGCATCCTGTTGAAACAGGCCGCGGACCAGATCCTGAAATGCTCGATGGAATTGGGCGGCAATGCCCCCTTCATCGTCTTCGACGACGCCGATCTGGATGCGGCGGTCGAGGGGGCGATGATTTCCAAGTTCCGCAACAACGGCCAGACCTGCGTCTGCGCAAACCGGATCTACGTGCAGGCCGGGGTCTATGACGCCTTTGCCAAGAAGCTGGCGGCGGCGGTCGAGAAGCTGTCGATCGGCGATGGCCTGAAGGCGGGCGTCACTACCGGCCCGCTGATCAACGCGGCTGCCGTGGACAAGGTCGAAGAGCATATCGCCGACGTGCTGGCGGGCGGCGGCAAGGTCGTCACCGGGGGCCACCGGCACGAGCTTGGCGGGACCTTTTTCCAGCCCACAGTCGTCACCGGCGTGAAACCCGACATGAAGGTCGCGCAGGAAGAGACCTTCGGCCCGCTGGCCCCGCTCTTCAAGTTCGACACCGAGGAAGAGGTGATCGAGCTGGCGAACAACACGATCTTCGGCCTCGCCTCCTACTTCTACGCCCGCGACATCGGCCGGATCACCCGTGTGCAAGAGGCGCTGGAATACGGGATGGTTGGTGTCAACACCGGGTTGATTTCCAACGAGATGGCGCCCTTCGGCGGGGTCAAGCAATCGGGGCTCGGCCGCGAAGGTTCACGCCATGGTCTCGACGACTACATGGAGCTGAAATACATCTGCCTTTCGGTCTGACCGGTCGGACAATGTGACAGTGCAAGGGGCGACCTTCGGGTCGTCTCTTTCATTTGATGTGCGTTTTCGCAGCCCTGCCCCGCAGTTTCGGGCATCTGGCGGGTGGCAGGAGCTTGGACTAGCTTTACTGTCCGATCCCCAAAGGAAAGCACCGACATGTCGAACGATTACGTCCCGCCGAAGGTCTGGAAATGGGAACAGCCTTCGGGCGGCACATTCGCCAGCATCAACCGCCCGATCGCGGGTGCGACGCATGACAAGGCGCTGCCGGTCGGCAAGCATCCCTTGCAGCTTTATTCACTGGCGACGCCCAACGGGGTCAAGGTGACGATCCTCCTGGAGGAGCTTCTGGAGGCGGGCCATGACGCGGAATACGACGCCTGGCTGATCGACATCGGCAAGGGCGATCAGTTCGGGTCGGGCTTTGTCGAGGTGAACCCGAACTCGAAGATCCCGGCGCTGATGGACCATGGGGTGAAGCCCGGTCAGCGGGTCTTCGAGTCCGCCTCGATCATGCTGTACCTCGCCGAGAAGTTCGGGGCCTTCATCCCGAAGGACCCTTCGCAGCGGACCGAGATGTTCTCCTGGCTCTTCTGGCAGATGGGATCGGCGCCCTTCGTTGGCGGCGGCTTTGGCCATTTCTACGCCTATGCGCCAGAGAAGATCGAATATGCGATCAACCGCTATGCGATGGAGACGAAACGGCAGCTGGACGTTCTGGACCAGCACCTGGCCGCGAACGAGTGGATGGCCGGGGAATACTCGCTGGCCGACATGGCGATCTATGCCTGGTACGGCAACCTGGTCCTGGGGCGCGCCTACAATGCCGCCGAGTTCCTGGATGTCGAAAGCTACAAGCATGTAGTGGCTTGGGCGAAACGGATCGACGCCCGCCCTGCGGTGATCCGGGGCCGGAAGGTCAACCGGTCATGGGGCGAGGATTGGGAGAAGCTGCCCGAGCGCCATTCGGCCGACGATTTCAAGGGCCTTACGCCCAGTTGAGAGTCAGGGTCAGGCCTGCGGCCTTCGTCTGCAGGCCTGACAGTCCGGGGACGGGTTCGGTCGTGACCGAGGGTTCCCGGGAAGATCGCGGAAAACATCCGCACGCATTCCGATTTTGTCGTAGGCTGATCGCAGAGAGCGCCGCGCTTACTGTGCGGCCTGCGCAACGGAGACGGCCGCGATGTACAAACGCCCGATTGTTCCTGCCGATTTCATCGTCCCCGAACGATTGGAAACCCCGGATTTTATCCTGCGCCCCCTGACGGTGCATGACCTTGTCCGGGACTATGACGCGGTCATGTCCAGCGCGGCCGAACTGAAGGAGATGTTGGCAGGGGCCACGTCCTGGCCGAGCGGGCTGACCCTGGAAGGCAATCTGATCGACCTTGGCTGGCACCAGAAGGAACACGGGCTGCGCCATTCCTTTGCCTTCACCGTTGTGTCGCCGGACGGCGAACGCTGTCTTGGCTGCTGCTACATCTTCCCGTCCTCGGACCCGGCCTTTGACGTCGACGCCCGGTACTGGGCGCGGCAAAGCCGGATCGGTGATCCGGCGGATGTTGCCCTGGGCGAGGCGTTTCGCGGCTGGCTTGCGCGGGACTGGCCGTTCCAGCGCGTGGCCTTTCCGGGGCGCACTGTCTGATGCGCATTGCCGTCGTTACCGGAGCCGCCGGGGGACTGGGCCGGGCGTTCGTTGACCGCTTGCTGGAGGACGGGCTGACGGTCGTGGGCGTCGACATCGACGGCGCGGCCCTTCTGGCAATGGCGGCGGATCGCGAGGGGTTCGTGGCCGAGGCGGTGGACCTGACGGACCCGGAAGCCATCGCCGACCTCTTCGACCGGCTGACCGCCCGCTTCGGCGGGGTGGACGCCTTGGTGAACAACGCCGGGACCTGCTTCATGTCGGACTTTCCGGACATCCCTGCAAGTGAGCTTGACCGGCAGATGGCGGTGAATTTCTCGTCGGCCTTCCATTGCTGTCAGGGGGCGGTGAAGGCGATGGCGGGGCGGCCGGGCGTCAGGAAAATCGTCAACATCTCGTCGAACGGGGCCTACAACTTCGACGTCTTCGACCCGCCGCATTACCGGGCGTCAAAGGCGGCGATGGACACGCTGACGAAGGATCTGGCGCGGCGTTACGCGCGCGAAAAGATCGCGGTGAACTCGATTGCGCCAGCGATGACCGAGACGCCCCTCTTCAACGTGCTGACCGAGGAGGTTCTGGCGAAGGCTATCAGCGCGATGCCGCATGGGCGGGCGATGCAGCCCGAAGAGATTGCGAGTTGGGTGGGGTTCCTGATCTCTCCGGCCGGGGATGTGTCGTCGGGGAATGTCATCATCCTCAACCAGGGGCGCGACGTGCGGTGAGGGGGGCCGATTTCTTCGAAGAAATCGGTGCGGAGCATTTCAAGGCTCCGGTCCGGACTTTTCGAAAAGTCCGGGGCGCGCGAGGGGGCGGATGAAGGTCACAATCCACAAGCTGTTCGACTACCTCTTGGAGACCACGGCCGCCGAGCCGCCGGAGTGCTTCATCGGGTTTTCGCTGGCCCGCTCGCCCCGGCTGAAGGATTTCCTGCCCGACCTCGACCCCGAGCTGTCGCTGGACTGGAACGGGAAAAGCTTCCTGGGGCTTCCGTCCCTGCGGCAGCGGGTCCTGGACCAGGCGGGATTGGAGCTGCCTTTGGACTCGGTCCTGATCACCGCGGGGGCGGCGGAGGCGAATTACCTCCTGTTCCGGCAGCTTCTGACCGCTGGTGACGAGATCGTGACCGAAGCCCCCGGCTGGCCGCAGGCGGGGGTGATGACAAAGGCGATCGGCGCGCGGCTGATCGAAGTAGCGCGGGACGAAGCGCGGGGCTGGTGGCTGGACCCCGAGGCGGTCGCCCGGGCAGTTACGCTGAAGACGCGGATGATCTTCCTGACCAATCCGAACAATCCGACCGGGCGGCTGATGCCGGAAAGTGACCTGCGGGCACTGGCCGAGCTGGCCGAAAGGCACGGCATCTGGCTGGTGGTGGATGAGGTCTATGCGGGGCTGGAATGGGCGGGGGCCAGGCCGCCCTCCATCGCCGGAATGACGCCATTTGGCATCACCACGGGGTCGGTGTCGAAGGCGCTGGGGCTGCAGGGACTCAGGACCGGCTGGATGATCTGCCAGTCGCCGGAACTGATCCGAGACGCGATGATCCTGCGGGAGAACGCCTCGGAGATCATGAACGTCCTCGGCGAGCATATTGCCGAGATAGCCTTGCGGCCGGAAAAGCTGGTGGCGGCGCTGGACCGGGTCCGGGCCGAGGGGGCGGAAACGCTGGAGATGCTGGACCGCTTCGTCGGGCAGGAGCCGCGGCTAAGCTGGCACCGGCCCGAGGCGGGGCTGATCGGCCTGGCACGGCTGGAGGGATCGGACGGCGAATCGCTGGCCCGGGCGCTGTTGCAGCCGCCTTATCGGACCTTCCTGTTGCCCGGATCGGCCTACGGTTTGCCCCATCACATCCGCATCGGGGCGGGCGGCGGGCCGGAAGCCAGGCTCAACGAAGGTTTAGCGCGTCTTTCGACCGCCCTGCGCGATCTGGTCTGATAGCCTAACCGACTGGAAATCAAGAAGTTATCCGATAACATCCCGCTGTTTCCGCCTAGCGACGGCCTGATTTTGCCTAGCGTGACCCCGATGCCCATAACCAGTGGCATCGACCCGGCTGCCTCGGGTCAGTCACGAAAGGAAACGCAAATGCTGCTCTCGTTCGCTTCTGCCAAGACCACGCTTGTCGCCGGTCTGACCGCCCTGTCCATCGTTGCCGTGCCCGCCACCCCGGCGCTGGCCTGGGGCGACAAGGAACAAGGCTTTGTCGCCGGTGTCGCCACTGCGGTGATCGTTGACGAGCTTCTGAAGAACAACCGCAAGGCCCGCCTTTACGACCGTGGCCACACCGCCGCCCCGGTCTATGTCGAGCCGCGCACCGTCTACACCGAGCCGCGCCGCACCACCTCGATCTATTCCACCCCGGCGGCCCGCGCTTTCCAGAGCTATTCGCTGTCCGAGCGCAAGGCGATCCAGCGCAACCTCCGCGCCTGGGGCTATTATCGCGGCGGGATCGACGGGGCCTTCGGTCCGGGCACCTACAACGCCGTGGTGTCCTATGCCCGCGACGAGGGAGCAACCGGCAACCTGAAGTCGACCTCGGGCGCCTATGGCATCTACGACGGCATGATCTACTGATACTGTCCTCGTGACGAAAAGCACGATCACCGATCCAGCCCCCGACCCGGGAAATACCCGGGCCGGGGGTCTTTTTGTCCGGGGTCGGGATTTCCGTGCGAGACCTTTCGCTCCCGGCCCCAAGGATTGCCCCCCGGGCTGCGTCACAGGTAACGTGATGCTGATGGATACGCCCGACGAGATGCTGGCTACTGCCGCCGCTGGTGGAGACCGGGCGGCCTTTGCGACCCTGGTCGGGCGGCACTATGACCGCATCCATGGGCTGGCCTGGCGGCTGACCGGGTCGAAGGCCGAGGCGGAGGATCTGACGCAGGACATCTGTGCGGCCTTGCCTTCCAAACTGCGGAACTGGCGGGGTGAAGCGAAGTTCACCACCTGGCTTTATCGCGTGGTGGTGAACGCGGCGCATGATGTGCGGCGGCGGCAGGCGACGCGCGCGAAGGCCAGCCAAGGCTGGGGCGACTGGGAGATTGCGCGGCAGGACGAGATTGCCGTGCAGGCCGAAGCGGCGGGTTGGCTGGCACAGGCGATGACCGAGCTTTCGCCGGAACTGCGCGATACCGTGGCGCTGGTGCTTGGGGAAGAAATGACCCAGGCCGAGGCGGGGGTTGTGCTGGGCGTCTCGGAAGGGACAATCGCCTGGCGGATGAGCGAAGTGAAGAAACGCCTGCGGGCCAAGGCAAGGGAGGACGCGAAATGACGGACGATCTCGACGACCTCCGGGCCGCATTGAAGGCCGCACCGTCCCCGGATGGGGAGGCAAAGGCGCGGGCGATGCAGCTTGCGATGGAAAATTTCGACCGGCTCCAAGGAACGGCCCCGGCGTCACGTTCCAGTGAGGACCGCACCAACGCGGCCCCCCTGAACGGAGTACGTCGCATGTTCCAATATCTGACCTCCCGCCCTGCCCTTGCCATGACCACCTCGGCCGCCGCCCTTCTGATCGGGGTCGCGGTGATCCTGCCGGTGGCTGATCTGCGGATCGGCAAGCCTACAGTTGTTGTCCAGGAGGCCCCGACGATCGCAAAGAAGATCGTGCCGCCGGTCGAGCCGGTGAGAACCGCACCGGGCACGGTCGAGGCGCCGTCCCCGGCCAAGGACGATGCCACCGCACTTGGCGCGGCGACATCCTCGGTTGCCGAGGCGAGCCCCACGGACACGCCCCAGGCGGATGCCGCGCGGACGACCGAACTGGTGGCGCCCGAGCCGGAAGCCGTGGTCGTTGACGAACTGCAGCGCTCTGACACGGGCAATGCCGTCGTGGCGCAGGACCTGTCCCAGACCGAGGCTGAAGCCCCGATGGAATTGACCGAAGAGGCCGTGCCCGCCAGCCCCACGATGGAAGGCCTGGTCATGGATGCCGAACCGCGCCTGCGCGCCGAGGCGAAGATGGAGGGGGACGCGATGGCCTACCTCCCCGCCCCCGCCGCCAGCGCGCCGGATGCGACGGTTGCGCCCGTCGAGAACACCGAGGCCTACTCCAACGAGGCCCCGAACCCGGTGAGGGTGACGGCGGAGGAACCCGTCTCCACCTTCTCGATCGACGTGGACACCGCGTCTTATGCCGTGGTGCGGTCGTCGTTGACCGGGGGCTACAAGCCCACGCCGGATCAGGTGCGGATCGAGGAGATGGTGAACTACTTCCCCTACGCCTATGCCGCGCCCGAGGGGGATGCGGCCTTTGCCTCGACCATCTCTGTGATGCCCACGCCCTGGAACCCCGGCACCCGGCTGGTGACCATCGGAATCCAGGGGGCTTTGCCCGAGGTGGCGGCACGGCCCCCCTTGAACCTGGTGTTCCTGATCGACACGTCGGGATCGATGGAGGATGCCAACAAGCTGCCTCTCCTCAAGCAGTCCCTGTCGCTGATGCTGGCCGAACTGCGGCCCGAGGATCAGGTCTCCATCGTCACCTATGCCGGGTCGGCGGGGGTGGTGCTGCCGCCGGTCAAGGCGGCGGATCGGGCGGCGATCCTGGCGTCCTTGGACAATCTGGCGGCGGGCGGGTCCACGGCGGGGGCCGAGGGGCTGGAGCTGGCCTATCAGGTGGCCGAGGGGATGAAGGCCGACGGCGAGGTCACGCGCATTCTTCTGGCGACGGATGGGGACTTCAACGTCGGCGTCAGCGACCCGGACGGGCTGGAGGCTTACGTCGCCAAGAAGCGCGAGACGGGGACCTATCTGTCGGTTCTGGGCTTCGGGCGCGGCAACCTGGATGACGCAGTGATGCAGTCCCTGGCGCAGAACGGGAACGGGACGGCGGCCTATATCGACACGCTGTCCGAGGCGCGGAAGGTGCTGGTGGACCAGCTGACGGGGGCGCTGTTCCCGATTGCCGATGACGTGAAGATCCAGGTCGAATGGAACCCCTCGCAGGTCGCGGAATACCGGCTGATCGGCTATGAAACCCGCGCCCTGCGGCGCGAGGATTTCAACAACGACGCGGTGGATGCGGGCGAGATTGGTGCGGGCACTCAGGTGACGGCGATCTACGAGGTGACGGCTCCGGGGTCGGACGCGCTGCTGAACGATCCGCTGCGCTATGGCGCAGCACCGACCGAGGGCACGGCGGGCGAGCTTGGCTTCCTGCGGCTGCGCTGGAAGGCTCCGGGCGAGGATCAGTCGACGCTGGTCGAGACGCCGATCACCGGGACCGAGGGGGCCACGACCGAGACGCGCTTTGCCGCCGCCATCGCGGGCTTTGGCCAGCTTCTGCAGGGCTCGGTCTATACCGGCGATTGGGGCTGGGATCAGGCCATCGAACTGGCTGTCCAGAACCGGGGCGAGGATGCCTTCGGCTACCGGATCGAGGCGGTCAACCTGATGCGGCTGGCGCAGAGCCTGTCGGCGAACTGACGGCAACGGCCCTTCGGCAGCGACCATCCTGCAATGTGTCGCCCTTCCCCTATCGGGGGAGGGCAAATCCCGTATCAACCATGTGCCCTTCGGTCCGCCAAAGCCCATGGCCCTTGACGATTCGCAGCCTCTCGCCTATTTGTATTTTACCGTTCGTTCGGTAATTAATCGGAGAGCCGCATGGCACGCCCCCGCAGCGTCACTGAGGATGACCTTCTCGCCCGCCTCGCCCGGGTCTTCAGCGAGGTCGGCTATGAAGGCGCATCGCTGTCCCTGCTGGCAAAGGCGACCGGACTGCAGAAGGCAAGCCTTTACCACCGTTTTCCCGGCGGCAAGCAGCAGATGGCAGATGAGGTGTTGACCGCGACCGGCACCTGGCTGGAGGCCCAGATCCTTGCGCCCCTTGCAGGGCCCGGAGCGCCTGCCGAGCGGATCGGCATCGTTTCAGCCAACCTTGACAGCTTCTATCACGGTGGCGCGCGGGCCTGCCTTCTGAACATGCTCTCCTCGCCCCGGATCGAGGATGGTCCCTTTGCCCCGGCGATCCGCCAGGCCTTCGAGGCGCTGATTTCCGGCTTGGCAGATGTCGCAAGTGAAACCGGGGCCAGCCCGACCGAAGCCCGCCAGCGCGCCGAACGCGCGGTCATGCTGCTGCAGGGCGCGCTGGTCCTGTCGCGCGGCACGGGCAGCACCGCGCCGTTCCGCGCTTTCCTTGCAGCCTTTCCCACCGAAATCCTGATTGGAGCGTCAAAATGACCGCCCGCTACCGTGACCTTTTGTTCAGCCCCGCTGTCCGCGCCGCTCAAGCCGCGCAAGGCAGCACCGGGTATCCGGTCGAACAGCCGACCACGGCGCCGGACCGGCTGACCGAAAACGAGGCCGATTTCATCACCGCCCGCGACAGTTTCTACATGGCGACCAACGGCACGGATGGCTGGCCCTACCTGCAACACCGGGGCGGCCCGCCCGGCTTTGTGCATGTGCTGGACCCCGGCACGCTTGCCTTCGTCGAGTTCCGGGGCAACCGGCAGTACATCAGCCTTGGCAACCTTGCCGACAATGCCAAGGCCAGCCTGTTCTTCATGGACTACGTGAACCGCGCCCGGCTGAAGCTGCTGGGTCGCATCCGCCCGGCCCGGCTGGACGAGGCACCGCAGGTTCTGGCGGCACTGACCGATCCGAAATTGCGTGCCCGGGCCGAGCGTCTGCTGATCGTCACGGTCGAGGCCTTCGACTGGAATTGCCCGCAGTATATCGAGCCCCGCTTCACCGCCGCCGACATCGCGCCGGCCCTCACCCGGCTGCAGAACCGCATCGCCGACCTCGAGGCGGAACTGGCCGCAAAATGAAAAGGGCGCGCCACATGGCGCGCCCTTTGGTCATTCGAGGCAACCGATGCTCAGTTGACGGTCTCGACCTTGCCTTCAAGCACCGGAGTCGCGGCGGAGCGCGAAATCTCGATCCGGCGCGGCTTCATCGCCTCGGGCACTTCGCGGACGAGGTCGATGTGCAGCATCCCGTGTTCATGCACGGCGCCCGCGACGCGGACATGATCGGCCAGGGCAAAGCGGCGTTCGAAGGCGCGGGTGGCGATACCGCGGTGCAGGTAGGTGCGCTCGGTCTCGTCAGCGGCCTTGCGGGCGGTCACGAACAGCGAGCCGTCCTTGACCTCGACGCTCAGGTCGTCAGGGGTGAACCCGGCGACGGCAATCGAGATGCGGTAGGCATCTTCGGCGGTCTTTTCGATGTTGTAGGGCGGGTAGGTCGGCTGGGCCACATCGGCGGTCAGCACCCGGTCCATCAGGTCGGCGATCCGGTCGAAGCCGACGGTGGCACGGTAAAGCGGTGCGAAATCAAGGTTGCGCATGTCATCCTCCTGGAAGCGATGTCAGGGGCCTTCCCCGTCATGGGGCAAGGCAGGTAAACCCGGGCCCGTCATGGCACCCGGATGCCCCTGAGGTAGGAAACCGGAAATCGCCTTTCAAGAGGCTCAGGGCTTCACGAACCGCGCGCCCGTATCGCCAGAACTGCCGCCAACCGTGATGCGCTTGCCCGGCTTGCCCGGCAACCCGATGCCCGCCTCACCCGCTGCGGCCTCTGCCCCGGCGACGCTGGTCGCATCGCCGCGCCGGAGGGCGGCCTTAAGCTCGTCCACCAGTTTCGGCAGTTGCATGCCGATCGCGATCCACTTGCCGTCTTCCTCATACCCGGCCGAGATGATCGACACGATCTTGGCGCGGTAGCCCGACCGGTCCAGCACCGGCGCGCCGGAGGACCCGTAGGACACATCGCAATCAACGCCGATCAGCACGTCCTGCCGTGCGACGATCCCGCAGACCCGCTGCCAGGACAGCGCCTCTTCGCGCCCTTCGGCATAAGAGACGACGCTGACCGCGTCACCCGCGCCGGGGCTGCCAATCGCAAAGGGCGAGATCACCGAACTGGGGATCGGCGTTGCCAGTTGCAAAAGCGCGACGTCGATGCGGACCATCTCGTGCGGGGAGGGTTGAATGAAGCGGAAGTCGGGGTCGACCACCGTGCGCAGGACGGCGGATTCGGCGAGGGACTGGCCATAGGAGAACCCGGCCTTGAAGGTGAGGCTGGCCGCATCCACCGGGGTTCCGTCCGGGTTGATCACGCAATGCGCCGCCGTCAACACCAGGTCGGCGGCGATCAGCGCGCCGGTGCAGAAACCGCCGTCCTCGAAATCCAGGCGACCCACGGGTTCAAAGCCGCGCAGGTCCTCGCGCGTTGTCAGCTCATCCAGGCCCGAGTTTTCCTGGGCGGAGGCGACGCTGGCCATCAGCACGAACAGGGCCGCAAGCGCCTTCATGGCTTGACGAACTTTGCGCCGTTGCCGTTGCCGCCGGACAGGACCCTTACCCCGCCCGACGTGCCACCCGACTTGATGCCTGCGCCGGTTCGGCTGGACTCAAGTGCGGCCAGCAACACGGCAAGCGGTTCGGCCAGCGGCACCGCCAGGGCCACCTTCTGCCCGTCCACTTCGGCCTTGGCCGAGATGACGGAGACGACCCGCGCCACGCCGTCCTGCACCGAAAAGACCGGCGCCCCCGACGATCCGAAATCGACGCTGCAGGTCAGGATCAGCGCATTGCGGCTGTCGGCCATCACTTCGCAGGCTTCCTGGATCGAGGGCGCCTCTTCGCGGTATTGCGCATAGGAGACGACGTCGACAGCGTCCCCTTCGACCGGAGAGGCCCCGGTTTCGAACGGCACAAGCGAGGGCAGCCGGATCGGCTGGCTCAGTTCCAGCAGGGCCAGGTCGTCGGTGACGCGGTCCAGCTTGTCCGCCGTGGCATAGCGGTAGTCAGGGTGGGCGATTGCCCGGCTGACCCGCCGGTAGGCCACGGCACGGCCATTGCGGAAGCCGGCCATGAACTCGATCTCTTCGGGGCGCAGTTGCACCCCGGTCTTCTTGTCATAGAGGCAATGGGCTGCCGTCAGCACCAGTTGCGGGCCGATCAGCGCCCCGGTGCAAAAGCCGCGTTTGCCAAGGACAAGCTTGCCGACAGCATCCCAGCCGCGCGAATCGTCGGCGGTCTCCAGACGGACCATGGCGGCGTCCTGGGCCGGGGCCGGAGCCGAGCCAAGGGTCAGGCCAAGAAGGATAATCCCAAGGCTTGCAAGACCGGGGAACAGGTGACGCATGGAACACTCCCCATCCGCGCGGCCTACAGCGTTACGATCCGAGTTTGGCGGATTTGCGGCTGCCTGCGCAAGGACGGCGTTGCGGTCACCCGATCAAGGCGCGCGGCTGTGGCCCTCCGGTCGCCCAGTCGAGAAGCTCGACGGTGTGGACCACCGGGACGCCGGTGCCCGAGCCGATCTGCATCATGCAGCCGATGTTGCCCGCCGCGATGATCTGGGGGGATTTCGCCTCCAGCGTCTGCACCTTGCGGCGCTTCAGTTCGGCGCTGATTTCCGGCTGGAGGAGGTTGTAGGTCCCCGCCGACCCGCAGCAAAGATGGCTGTCGGCGGGTTCCACCACTTCGAACCCGGCGCGTTTCAAGAGGTCCTTCGGCGCGGACTTGATCTGCTGGCCGTGCTGCAGGCTGCAGGCGGCGTGGTAGGCCACCCGCAGACCCTTGGGCGCGCCCTGCGGCAGGCCAAGTCGGGCCAGCACTTCGCTGATGTCGTTGGCCAGGCCAGCGACCGTGGCCGCGTCCTCGGCCAGGGGGTCGGTGCGGAACATGTGGCCGTAGTCCTTCACCGTCGTCCCGCAGCCCGAAGTGTTGATAACGATGGCGTCCAGCCCCCCGGCCCGCTTTTCGGCCATGAAGGCGCGGATGTTGGCTGCGGCATGGGCGTGGGACAGGTCCTCCTTGCCCATGTGATGCGTCAGCGCCCCGCAGCAGCCCTGGCCCTTGGCCACGACGACCTCGCAGCCCAGGCGGCGCAGAAGGCGGATGGTGGCGTCATTGATGTCGGTGTTCAGCGCCTTCTGCGCGCAGCCGGTCATCAGCGCCACCCGCATCTTGCGCTCGCCCTGCGCGGAGAAGACCTGCGGGTCGTCGTTGCGGCTGACCGGGGGGATGATCTTCGGGGCCATCGCCAGCATCGCCTGGACACGGGCGTCCGGGATCAACCAGGCGAAGGGTTTGCCGATCTTTGCTGCCAGCAACGCAAGGCGGAAGCGTCCGGGATAGGGGATCACCCGGGCAAGGACGGCGCGCAGAATGCGGTCCATCAGCGGGCGCTTGTAGGTCTTCTCGACATGTACGCGGGCGTGGTCGATCAGGTGCATGTAATGCACACCCGACGGGCAGGTCGTCATGCAGGCAAGACAGGACAGGCAGCGGTCGAGGTGCTTGACCGTCTTTTCATCCGCCGGCCGCCCCGCCTCCAGCATGTCCTTGATCAGGTAGATCCGGCCCCTTGGCGAATCCAGTTCGTCGCC
>LNFM01006752.1_pt1 | contig 34695 bp, 33 predicted proteins | sample 596031 | NCBI WGS metagenome assembly LNFM01 (sample SAMN04254537, study PRJNA301005) | activated carbon metagenome | isolation source: dual media filters at the Ann Arbor, Michigan drinking water treatment plant | place: USA: Ann Arbor
GCGGCGAGGCTGTAGGCGTGCGCCGGCAGATCGGCGGCACCGGTATAGACGAACTCCTGCTCGAACGCCGAGAGCAGGGAGACCCCGGCGGCCTTGCCCAGCGCCGCCAGGCCGCGGCGCGCGAAGTCGCGCGGGCAGCATTCCCAGGGCGAGCCGTCGGTGTTGCGGAGGTCGCCGAGAAAGAAGTGCTCGACGGCGGTGTCGGCGTCGAAGGCGACCCGCACCTCGGCGGCCGGGTCGGGCACGATCATCAGGTCGCCCGCGGTGCCGAACGGCGATTCGAAGATGGTGCCGAAGGCCGACTGCATCAGGTTGGAGTGCGTCCAGCCCACGCCCTTGTGCCGCCGCGACGGCAGCTCCGACAGGGGAAACCCCTTGCCGCGCACATGGCCTGCTATGTCGCAGACGCCCACGAATACCAGCTCCTCACGCACGTCCCCGGCCCCCTTCCGTCAGAGGCCGGCACTCTACAATGACGGAGGCCAGGGAAGCGACTGCAGCGTCGCGTATCGTGCCCCGACACAATCATCTCACCAAACGGCCGCCACTTCTCCAGATTGTCGCGTCAGGGTCTTGCCTGCGCTTGCGAGCATTGGCGCAAGCGCCCACTCCGCGGAGGCCTGGAGATGACGCCGAAACAGTATCTCGATCGCTACACCTATCTCGCGATTCCCAGCCCGCTCGACGGTTCACGGCTGAACTGCGGGCTCACCGGCTACGGCTCGGGCTGGAACCTGCGCAACGGCAAGGCCGGCGCCGGCGCCGCCATCCAGCGGGAGTATGCGGTGTTCCGCGACGCGTTGCGCAAGGCGCATCACGACAACGCCCATACCCCCTGCGGTCCGATGTTCTACTTTTCCGAGAAGCCGCTCGCCCAGATCTCACGCCTGGAGGAGTTCCTTGCAGACAGCCTGGTTCGCGCCTTCGTCGGCAAGGGCAGCCCCGACGAGATCACCGATGCCCTGCGGCTGGCGCTCGCCGTGGGCCGGATCGGCACCGGGCGCGATGTCAACGGCAGGCTGCCGGCGCGGATGACGGTGCAGGAGTACGGGTCGGCAACTTCTATGGCGGCAATCCCGATGCCCACATCTCGGTCTATGCCTCGCCTGCGCGCCGCCGGACCAGCATCGGCGAGGTCCGCCAGGGCGACGCCATCGTCACGCATTGCCAGCAGGCGCCCTACGAGCATGTCGGGCTGATCGAGGAGTGGCACCCCAGCGGCTCGAGCGCTCGGGTCAAGATCTGCGAGTGGGGATGGTACGGCGGCGAGGAGATGCACTACAGGGAGAGCACGCAGACCATCACCCAGGGCCCGATCAGCTCGCTCGGGGTCGGCTGGGCCACCCCGAGCAACGCGCAGAAGGGCGTCACGACGTTCCGCTACATCTTCGCGCCGCAGTTGGACAACGTTCCGTGGGGCTGGTCGTAGGAGGGTGCCGTGGATGTGTCGGGAAAAGTCGCGCTTGTCACCGGGGGCTCGGGCGACATCGGCAGGGCGATCGCGGAGGCTCTTGCCGCTGCCGGCGCGGATGTCGCGATCTCCTACGTCGGCAACGTTCCTCGCGCCGACGCCGCGGTAGAGGCAGTGCGCCGGATCGGCCGGCAAGGGCACGCCTTCCTGCTCGACCAGCGTGACCCGGCCTCGATCGAGCGCTGCGCCGGCGCCGTGCTCGCGCGTTTCGGGCGGCTCGACATCCTGGTCAACAATGCGGCGTGGAACATCGGCATCCCGTTCCGCGATCTCGACACGCTGACCGCCGACATCTGGGACAGGGTGCTCGAGACCAACCTGCGCGGCCCCTTTCTGCTCTGCCGCGCCTTCGCCGCCGAGCTGCGCCGGCACGGCGCGGGGCGCATCGTCAACATCGCCTCGCTCGCCGGGCTGGCGCCCAGCGGCAGCAGCATCGCCTATGCTGCGAGCAAGTCGGCGCTGATCCATCTCACGCACTGCCTGGCCGTCGCCCTGGCACCGGATGTGAGCGTGAACTGCATTGCACCGGGATTGGTCGAAGGAACGCGCATGGCCGAGCGACTGCCGGAGGAAGTGAAGCAGACGGCCCGCACCCAGACCGTCCTCGGGCGAACCGGCAGTGCCGCCGACATCGCTCGGCTCGCCGTCGCCTGGTGCCAAGCCGATAGCGTGACCGGGCAGACCGTCGTCGTCGACGGCGGATCACCCGTGGGAATGCGCTGACGGCATCTCGTTCCGATGTGCCCGAGCCCATATTGGGCTGGCCGTTGCAGGCGGCGCCGGGCCGCATCCGGCGATGCAGCCGCAGAGGCGCGTTCCGGGGCGCGCGCCTCTGCGGTCAGGCGTGCATCGAGCACGCAGGCCAGCACCTTCCTCGATCGGCGATCAAGGATGATTGATGATCAGCTCCTGGGCGGTCCTGACGCCGATCAGCAGGCTGTCCGGATCGGAGTTCACGCTATGGAGCAGCGTCGTCGCCGCAGCGACGTCGCTCGCGCCTGCCCATACGGTTCCATGGAGCTCCTGCTGGTAGACGTACTCCATGCTCACGGCCACCCGGCTCATCATCGTCGTGATGTCCTTGGTCGCCGCGGTCTCCTGCGTACCGCTCATGATGTTGACCAGCACCAGGTCGATTGACTGGCCGCCGGCCTGCACTGCCTGCTTGATCTGCCCCACCCAGTAGTCCGATCCGGCGGCGTCGGTCGAGCGGGCGAAAAGGTTGCCGAAGACGCTGTCCACGAACGCGGCGATCTGCGCGTCGCTCGAGCCGCCCGGGTTGGCCAGGAACGGGTAGAGCGCCTTGGCCTCGTCGCTGGTGCCGAACGAGTGCGCGACGTTGGTGAGCGCGGCCGCGACGCCCTGGGTCGGCAGGAGCTTGTTGAAATGGCCGAGCCAGAACTCGTATCCCTTCGCATCGGCGGCGCGGCCGAAGTAGGCGGCATAGGTCGCGGCCACCAGCTCGGCGGGCGTGACCGACAGCAGGTTCAACGACGTCGACGTCGCGCCGACGTTGACGGGCACGACGTGAATCGCAACGCCCGAGTGGTCTGCCGCCCCGTACTCGCCGAAGGCAAAGTAGCTGAACTTGTCGATGCCGCTGAATCCGGGGCCCGCCGTGTAGGAAACCCCGCCCAGCTCACCGAGCTCCAGCTCGCCGTGCACCGCCGCCGACCGCAGCGCTACCGCTGCGGGCAGCTCGGACACGTCGTTGGTCAACACGCCGAACGGCGCGGCAGCGGCGGCCACCGAGAAGCTCGGCCCCTCGCCCAGCGAGCTGCCCTGCAGGACCACGAAGGCATCGTTGTGCGAGTTCAGGAAGTCCGGGAAGGTGGCAGCCCAGGCCCCCGCCAGCGTGCCCTGGCCGTTCGGGCCCGGCGTCGGCACGAGCGTATGGACCGGGAAGGTGAAGTTCTCGAAGCCGCCGCGGCCAATGTAGAAGATGCCGCTGGTTCCGGTCTGGGCGTCCTGGTGAGCGTCGCTGTACTGATAGAGCCCGACAAACTTGCCCGACGCCGGCTCGTCGTTGAACTCGAAATAGTTGTAGCCCATCAGGTTGGTCGTGCTGCCCGGCGTGCCGGCCTTGTTGAGGGCGAGATACTTCTCGATCGACTTGGCCTCGTTGACGGCAGACAAGGCCTGGTTCGTCGGATTTCCCCAGCCTGGGCTGTTGCGGTTGGCGTTGAACACCTCCATCAGCATCAGCGGAACGCCGGCGACGCCGCTGCCCGGCCACGGCGTCTGGGCGGCGTCGTACTTGATCAGCCACTCGGTGATGTGGTTGTCGTAAGGCGCCGTCTGCGGCGCCTGGCCGATGTTGAAGCTGTTGTAGTAGAAGCTCGCGTAGTTCGGGTCGACGGCGGCGAGGCCAGTCACGGTCGAGGTGAAGGTCTGGCCGTTGGGCTGCCAGCCATTGGGGCTGGGCTGCCCCGCCTGGACCCCCGAGACCACCCAGTTCATCCAGGCCCCGTTCACGCCGCCGTTGCCCGCGTCGCCATGGGCGAAGGTCGAGGTGATCGGCACGATCGCACCGTTCGCGCCGTTGACGACGGGAAGGCCGTCGGGGCCTGTCGGGCCTTCGCCGTTGATCTGCTGGTGCAGGTTGTGGATCCACCAGTTGATGCGGGCGATGAACTCCGAGGCGTTGGTGCTGGCGCCGGGATTATCCTTGATGAAGATGCCGCCTTCGCCGATATCGCCCTCGTTGCCCACGCTGATGTGGACGTTGGTGAAGATCTTGCCCGTCGCGGGATCGGTGATGCTGGCGATGAACTGCTTGAAGTCGGCCTGGATGTCGGACGTCGCCGAGCCGAACGAGTAGGTGCTGTCGGGCATCCGGTGATTCCAGGCGAACTGACCGTTGGTCAGCATGAAATCGGGCAGACCCACCACGACCGTGAGGCCGAGCGACTTGGCATAGGTCAGGAAGTTGGCGTGATCGAGCCCCTTGTTCTGGTCCCCTCCGGACGGGGTGCCGCGGGCGACGTCCCAGTTGTAGATTCGCACCAGGTTGAAACCATCCTTGGCGATCGTCCCAAGGTCATCGCGGTAGACGGGGTTCTGGATCGGCACGCTGAAGGATGCGTGGCCCGTCGGCGGCGTCTGGAACTCCTTGCCCCACAGCGAGGCGAAGGCGTCGTTGAACATGTCGGAATCGAACGTCTGCTTTCTCAGATCGACGTTGTTTTCACCGGGACCCTGGGTCCAGGTCGGCCAGGTCGGATTGTAGTCGACCCCGCGAAACGTCTTGCCCGTGTACCATGCCATCGCAGACCCCTTCGAATTCGAACTCTCTCCCGTGAATTCGACTATGTGACAGCTACCAACGACTTACACCAGCGCGACCTTGCGGCCGGGCAATGTGCGCGGCGGGCGCTTCTCATGCACGACCTCGGCCACGGAACAAGCTCGATTCAGGGGGCAGGGTGCCGGTCGGCCGCGGTGGCTGCCGCATGCCTCACAAGCATCACGCCAGCCGGGTTGCCTGGGTGAAGTCCCGTATCCCCCGGCGGGCAGCCGGCACAGCAACACCGAGTGAAGCGGTCATCCGGCGCTCGGAGCTGGTCGAGACGGAACTCCGCAACGATGACTCGTGAGCGCCTGAGATAAGCCCGACCGGAGCTGGGCTTGCTCATGTGGCTACCCATGGACTACGCAAGGGGCCGGCGCGACCAGGGGCGCGAAGGACCGTCGACGAGCGCTCAGGCCGCCTTCCCCAAAGTGAAGTCGACATGGACCACGTTATAGGGAAACTCGACGCCGTCCTCGGTCCTGTCGAGCACGCCGGCAGTCACCAGAACACCCACGTCGCCATGCACGGATTCACGTCGCGCCGCGCCAGCCGCGCCAACACCGCGAACGACAAACGCCAGCGAACACTTGTATCCGTGGACCGGGCCTCGCACAGGCCGATGAACCCGCCAGACCTCCAGAGCGACGAAGCTGTCTTCGCCGCCCAGCCCTGTCGGCCGCAAGACGCAGCGCGGCGCCGTCGTCGAGAAGGTCGACGCCACATGGAGCACGGCCAGCGTTATTTGCTCCGATATGGAGCGCCTGGCCGGCATTCTGGAAGTCTTCGCCATCCACTGTCTCGATCCACACCGCGACCAGATCGACGCAGAGATCGAGCGGAAATGGCCGCAGGTCGAGTATATCGCGCGACTGCCGGCGAGCTCAGCAGGTCTCTCGACGATCTGGAAGAGGGCACGGTCGCCGTTCGTCGCGCGACTGGCCTGACCGGCGAGGTGCCAGCGCGAGTGCCCCCACACATCGCACTGTCGCCGGCCGCGCGACGGAAGGCCGTGACGCGAGCCCGCTTCATGGCAGATCCCGGGCGATGCCAAGATCACGAAAGGATGCCGGCCCGACGATCCGCAACATGGTGGCCGAGATCTAGGGCACTCGACATTGCATCGTTGCAATGACCGAGATGCTCGTGCACTTCATCGAGCGCGAGGAAGCTCAGCGACGCCCTCACGCCGCTCGAGAAGATCAAGGCGGTGGTGGCGCAGATCCATCAGGCAACCTTCGCCATCGGGAGTGCCGCATACACGGCTGACCACTGGGGCGGCGAGATCGAGCCGCTGTCGCCCAGGTGGCGCAAGGCGAACGGGGGGGGGCCCCACCACGTAACCCCAAGCGAAGCACCGTGGATACAGCCCGGCCCGCACACCAGCGGCCGGGCTTTCTTTTGGCTGGACGGATCGGCTTCCTCCGGCGCAACGTTAGCGCTGTTTCATAGTGGAGCAGAGCTCAGCTGCGCCCACCTTCTCCATGACGATCTTGCTACCTCCATGCACTCCAAAATTGTCTACCTGGACGCACAGGACTATTCGAACATTGCAGATGCCATCAACGGTAGAGGAAAAGAGGACCTGCTCCCGGTTTACCATGCTTTGCGCAAGTTCGCGGAGAATGGGACGTTTCGGTTCTGCTCTTCCTACATGGTCATCAGTGAAGTGCTTCAACTAAGTCCAGAGAGCCTAGAAATCGCTCGACGCAAAGCTGCGCTTGTCGAGGAGCTTTGTGGCGGCAACGCCTTTCCTAGCCTGTTCTGGATGCTGGGTTATGACATTGCGGAAGCGGCTGAACGGCGCGGCCACGCGACACAGTTCGACAGGGTGTCGCAAGAGCAGGTGGTTTTCGGCGGCCAGTGGCTTCGAATGGAGTTACCCCCGGCAGAAGAGATGTTCGCAGGCCTTGAGCAGGGAGTGGCCATTGAACTGGAGAAGCTTGTTCGCAGAAAATTGGGCAGACCGCTAAACCGCAAGGAGCGAAGGAATACGGCTCGCATTTCGGTCGATAGAGGCACGGCGCAGCGCATCGTGGAGGAATCGGACATCTACCCGATAATCGTCGGCACCGAATTAGTGGCCATGTTTGTCAGTATGCTGTTGGGAAAATCGCGAACGGATGTTGCCTACGAGCGCTTCTTCAGGCTTATCGGAAGTCCAACCAAACTCATCCTAGCGCATGAACATATGTCTTCCTTGCGCTTCATGAACAGCCATCTCGATACGCTCAAGACGACGATGATCAAGGGCCTAACACAGCTTCGAGAGGTGGCAGACAGGATCCGAATTCCGGACGATCCGGAAAGTTGCAAGGCATTGCAGCAGATGATTCGAGACTGCGCTGCGGGCTTGTTGCTCGTGGCGGTTAGGGCAACGAAACATCACCGGGCAGTCCGTGGGATTTCCAAGGCATACACCGAGAGCAGTCACTACGAGGAGGACGTGCCCTCACTCCGCAACGCCAAACTCTGGGAGGACCTCCTGACGCCCTATTTCACTGCCGTGATCGACTCATCTCCGATGAGGCGCAAACTGCTGGACAGCGACATCGTAGACTTCTTCCATGCCCTATACATTCCTCACTGCACCGTCTGGCGGAGCGACAAATACTTTGCCAACCTTGCGAAGCCAGTCGCAAAGCGGTTTGGTTGCACCGTTGTATCGCGCCTTGCCGATCTGCCAAGGGCACTCGATGATATTCTTACCACAGAAGAACAAGGCGCGGGCACAGAGCTGAGATGATCGGAAAATTGGACGGTGCCTGCATAGCGGTCACCCTATTGTGCACTGCGGGTGAATGCTTGGCGTGGGCGCTACCGGCCACGAATGGATCAGCGGCATCGCCATCGAGAAGCTGCCCGACACAGTGCCGGAATTCATCCACACGCCAGAGGCGGCGGCTGAGATCGCTGTGTTGGGTCGCGAGCTCGACCGATCGAAGGGCGCGGGCAAGGCGCACGACGCGGAGCGGGATCCTGGACACTACTTCGACTTGGCCGACGACGGCACCGTCATGGGCGCCCTGGCGCTGGCGCAGCTGCCCGTGACACGCGAGGAATACGACACGCTGCTGCGCGCGAAGGGCTTCACGCAGCACAAGGCTGGCTAACTACTTCTATGGACATCGGTATCAGCCGGCAGAATCTGCTGGAGAATGAGAGGATATGCCATGAAGAATCTACTGTTGGGTGCAGTCGTAGCCATCGGTCTTGTAGCGAATGCCCAAGCACAAATGCCACCTGAACTCTGTCGGCCGAAATATCAGAAGATCTCCGACGACTTCTACATCTACAATGAGAAAAGCGCCCTTGTGAACGCAGTCATGGACCGCATAGCATCATACGCAGATGGGCGAAATGTGATGAGCATCCGCCGCCGCGATGCGCAGGACTGGTATGATGCGATGAGAGCGTTCGATCCCGTGGCGCAATCATTCCTGCAGCAGCTACTGGAATACCGGGCCTCTGGTTGCGATGTCGGCCAGGTAAATGAGCTCAAGAAGATGATCGACAACACAACGAATCAACTCAAGATCAATCGCGATCGTATCAACGCGATGATCCAAAGGCTGCAGTATCCCTGAAATGCACGGTATCCCTCGACGGGACGGCGAGCAGGTTGCGGACGAGAAAGTCCGCAGTGATAGTCCTCTGCCTGAGGCAAGCGCAGCTAGGGGCAGCGTCGCCGGTGGCGCTGGCGACTTATTGTCGTTGGCACGGTCGAACAGCAGGTCGACACGCTCCAGCCGGAATCGCGTTAGATCGCAGAGCCGCCGGCAGTAGCGGTCAGGATCCGACACGGGGACCGGCGTCGCGCTCATCCGTTACCGACGATGCCGCCGGCCATTGTCACGCCACGTTCCATGAGTTCCGGGCTGTCGTTACAGCCGAAGTGGATGCGCTGGCGGACTTACGGGCGAATGGCCGCGCGGCTGGCTGCCTACAATGCGGCCAATGATGCCGCATTCGTTGTCTCTGCCGCGCGGCTACTGCGACGCCCCCTGGCCTCGCAGATCCAGAGCATAGGCAGGGACTGGACCGATGGACGCTCTACCCTCGCGCGAAAAATCGCTAAGAGGGGGCCATGAGGTTTTTGGGCCCTGGGCCCACGCGCGTCATGGCCGACGGCACACTGATCTCTCCGTCCGAAAGCACAGTGCGGCAGGTCATCTGGTCCACTGTCTGTTGTTTGCAGACGATGCGTTCAACCTTAGAGCGATTAGTCAAAATAATTTCGACTTTGGGAAGATCGACTTGGACGTATCCCAGAGCCTTGGCGCTGCCAGGTCGACCTTCGCGAAACCATGAGGCATCGAGAGTCGCCCGATACTGAGAATCGATCAGCACGATACCAGCGTAGGTCGCGTCCGCCGGTACATCCATACGCCACTGCCCCTGCAGGTTCGCTGCTTCGGTCGCGCTGCTCTGCTGCGGGAGCGCCGGGCTCAAAGCTGTAGCAGGTGCTCTATTCAGGAGTGCTTGGAGGTTCTTCTGGGCGAGCGTTCGGGCTCCGTCTGAGCTTTGAGCGGCGGCCTTCCGGTACCAAAACGCCGCTGCTGTATAGTCCTGCGGCACGCCCTGGCCCTTGGCGTACATGACACCGAGGTTGTCCTGGGCAATGGCATTACCCATCGTGGCAGATTTTCCATACCACGACGCCGCTGCCGCATAGTTCAGCGGGACGCCGTCACCCTTGGCGTACATATAGCCAATGGCGCCGTGGGCAGCGGCGTTGCCCTGGTCGGCGGCCCTTCGATACCACGACATCGCTTTAGCATAGTCCTGCGGCACGCCTTGGCCGTTGTGGTACATGTAGCCGAGGCTTACCTGGGCGGCGGCGTCGCCCCGCTCCGCCAGCGCGCTCCGGAGACGAAAGGCCGTCGCATAGTCGCCACTCTTGTACGCGGCGGCGGCGTTGCTGGCAGTGGCCCCATCGGCTGTTGCGTCAGCACATGCGCCACCTGCGCAGCACGCAAGAAGAACTAGCAGCTTCAGCAGGTGCAAGGCAGAGATACCCCCCAAATGCCAAGCCTGCCATTTGTTGCTTTAGCGCACCAGCAACAGATGCAGGGGCCGCCCAACGATCCAAAGGGCAAGCGCGCGGCGGGTTGCGGTGCGACAATCAAGGTGAGAAGCCAGCGACACTCTACCTCCACCTTTCGCGGACGAATTCTGCCCCACTCGCTGAACGGGCATGGTTTTCGGTGATGAGGCCAGCGAGCGCTGCTCGTATCGTGCGGCGACCAGCTCGAAGAGACTGCGTCCGCCCCAAACTCGCGCAATTGTGTCCCCGGTGTGTCCCCCTGATTAAGGGCGACTCGAGCAACAGGGAAAAACGTTGAAAAATATGGTGCCCCGAGACGGAATCGAACCGCCGACCCCATCATTACGAATGACGTGCTCTACCAGCTGAGCTATCGGGGCACGGCGCGGGTTCTAGGGGAAAGACCCCTTTTGCGCAAGCGGCGATCTGGCCCGCCCGACAACGCCCCCGGAGCCACCAAAACCCCGCCACGAACCGGCCGCGAGGGGACGGATCGTTGCGGGCGAGGATCGAAAAAACTCGTGGCTCTCGCGGGATCATCCCGCCGCATCGCACGATAGAGTGCGCCCCCCATGGCCACCCTGCTCGCCCTGCTCCCGCTCCTGATCGTCATCGGCCTCCTGGCGTCGGGCCGGGCGAGCGCGCTGGTCGCCGGGCTGGCCGGCCTGTCGGCGACGCTCGCCGTCTCCCTGACGCTGCTGACCGGCGCCGGGCGCGGCGGCGAGATCGGCGCGCTGTTCGTGCGCGAGACGTCGGCCGGGCTCTGGTTGTCGTGGCAGGTCATCGCGATCATCGCCTCGGGCATGTTCTTTCACCGCTGCCTGCAGGCGCGCGGCAGCGCGGCCAACGGAGAGACCCTGCCGGTCAACCCGCGGCGGCTGTGGTCAGTGTGCTTCCTGCTGGCGCCGTTCGCCGAGGCGGTGACGGGCTTCGGCGTCGGCTACATCATCGCGCTGGCGGCGCTGCGCCGCCTCGGGCTGGGCGGGCTGCCCGCGCTGGTGCTCGGCCTCTACAGCCAGTCGCTGGTGCCGTGGGGCGCGCTCGCCACCGGCACGACGGTGGGCGCGACCCTGGCCGGGCTGACGCCCAACCAGCTCGGCCTCGCCTCGGCGGTCCTGCAGGTGCCGATCCATGTCTTCTACCTGGTGCTCTACTGGCGCTTCGCGCGCGACGCCGGGGTTGCCGTGCCGTTCGTCCAGAAGCTCGACGATGCCCTGTGGACGGCCCTGCTGCTCGCCTCGATCTGGCTGCTCAACTTCTACAGCGACGTCGAGATCGCCGGCGCCGCCTCGACGGCGGCGCTGCTGGCGCTGCGCTTCTGGCGCGACGAGCGGCCGGACGGCGCGCGCCTCGTCGCGGCGCTGCGCGCGCAGGCGCCTTATGTCGCGCTGACGGTGGCGCTTTGCGCCACACGCCTGGTGCCGCCCGTGCGCGATCTGCTGAAGCCCCTGTGGGCGATCAAGCCGTTCGACAACCAGCCGGCCTTCGCGCCGCTCTACGCGCCGGGCTTCTGGCTGGTCTCGATCGGCCTCGTCGTCGTCGTGCTGGCGCGCGCCCCGCTGGCGCGCGTGCTGGGCGAGGCGGCGCGCGGCGCCTGGCGCTCGTGCGCCGTCACCCTGCTGTTCGTCGTCATGGCCGAGTTCTATGTCGGCACCGGCATGGCGCAGGCGATCGCCGAGGCGCTGCGCGCTGCCGCCGGGCGCGACGCGGTCGCCGCGGTGCCGCTGTTCGCCGGCGTCGGTGGCTTCCTGACCGGCGGCGGCGCGGCGGCCAACGCCATGCTGATGCCGATGGTGACGGCGCTGGCGCGCGCCGTCGCCGTCGATCCGGCGTGGATCGCCGCGATCCAGAACAGCGTCTGCACCAATCTCACCATGCTGTCGCCGATCCGCGTCTCGATGGGCGCCGCCATCCTGGCGCTTGCCACGTCGGATGCGGTGCTCTATCGCCGCGCCTGGCCGCTTGCGCTGCCTGCCCTGTCGACGGGCGTCGCGGCAACCCTGATTCTCCTGGCCTGATCCTCCTGGCCTGATCCTCCCGGTGCGCCCATGAGACTGTCCCGTCGTCGCGCCTTCGGCGGCCTCCTTGCCGCGCCGCTGCTGCCCGTGCTGGCGCAACCGGCTGGCGCGGTCATCATCCTCGACAGCACGTGGCAGGCCGAGGGCGGCGGGCCGGACAGGGAAAGCGCGGGCTTTCGCGCCCATGTGGCACTCGGCAGCCAGCCGCAGTTCGCCGGCGTGATCGCCCTGTCGGACGACGACGGCGAGACCTGGGGCGCCGCCTCGGGCACCTGGATCGGCAATCTCGGCGGGCGCGCGCAGATCCTGACCGCGGCGCACGTGTTCGAGCAGGGCGGCTCGGCCGAGGAGTATCTCTACCGCACGCCGGGCGGCATCGTGCGCCACGGCGCCAGCATCGCGTTCCATCCGCTGTACACCTGGGACAACGACGAGCGCACCGGCTACGACATGGCGATCGTGGGCCTCGATGGGCCGATCGAGGACGGCGGCTTGCCGCCCAGCCTCTACGGCGGCCGGCGCGAGCAGGGCCAGCGCATCGTCATGGTGGGCTTCGGCGGCCGCGGCATCGGCTCGGCCGGCGAGGATTCGATGTACGACGGCCTGCCCGGGAAGGCGGCCGCCGAGAACATCGTGGCCGAGGTCATGGATGCCCTCCAGCCGCCGCCCAAGGAGGCCGATGCCGGCAACTGGCTCGCCGTCACCCTGCGCCGCGAGGACGAGGGTGCCGGCCGCCTCGACGGCATCCTGGGCTCGGGCGACAGCGGCGGCTCGGCGTGGCTGCTCGCCGGCGGCCTGTGGGCGATCGCCGGCGTCAACGCCAACGGCACCGGCGACACCTACGGCTCGCAATCCTTCTTCGCGCGCGTGTCGGGGACACAGGACTGGCTGAGGAGCGTCGTGCCGGGGCTGAGCTTCGTGAAGTGATGCTCACGCCTCCCCAGCTTCGCCTTTAGCGAAGCTGGGGAGGCGTCCGCGCCTGTCCTGAGCGAAGCCGAAGGGTCTTCGCGGACGGAGGGGTCATGAGCCTCAGGCTCGACCCTGTCCCATGGCTCATGACCCCTCCGTCGCGTATGACCCTTCGGCTTCGCTCAGGGCAGGCGTGACACCTCCCCACGCAAGGCGTGGGGAGGGGAGCATGAAGAGCGTCGCTTTGTACCCCCGCTGGCATCGTGCCGGATTGGCCCTATGATCCGGCCCGCAAACATTTTCGCGGGAGAAGACGATGGCCAAGGTGGCATTTCTCGGGCTGGGCGTGATGGGCTTTCCGATGGCGGGGCATCTTGCCGCCAAGGGACATGACGTCGTCGTCTACAACAGGACCTTCGCCAAGGCCGAGGCGTGGACGGCCAAGCACAAGGGCACGGCAGCCAAGACTCCGAAGGAAGCAGCGGCCGGCCGCGAGATCGTGTTCTGCTGCGTCGGCAACGACAACGACGTGCGCGCGGTGGTGACGGGCGAGAACGGCGCGTTCGCCGGCATGGCGGCCGGCACCATCCTGTTCGACAACACGACCGCGTCGGCCGACATCGCCCGCGAGCTGCATGCCGAGGGCAAGAAGCGCGGCATCGACTTCATCGACGCGCCGGTGTCGGGCGGCCAGGCCGGCGCCGAGAACGGCCAGCTCACGGTGATGTGCGGCGGCGAGCAGGCACCGTTCGACAAGGCGAAGCCGGTGGCCGATGCCTATTCGCGCGCCATCACCCTGATCGGCGGGCCGGGCACCGGCCAGCTCACCAAGATGATGAACCAGATGTGCATCGCCGGCATCGTCCAGGGCCTCGCCGAGGCGATCAATCTCGGCCAGAAGAGCGGCCTCGACATCGAGAAGGTGATGAGCGCCATCTCCAAGGGCGCGGCGCAGAGCTGGCAGATGGAGAATCGCTGGAAGGCCATGGTCGAGGGCAAGTTCGAGTTTGGCTTCGCCGTCGACTGGATGCGCAAGGACCTGGGCATCGCCATCGCCGAGGCCAACCGCGCCAAGGCGCAGGTGCCGCTGGCCGCCCTGGTCGACCAGTTCTATGCCCGCGTGCAGGCGCGCGGCGGCAACCGCTGGGACACGTGCAGCCTGATCGACCTGCTGCAAAGGGCGTGACATGACCTACAGGCTCTACGGCCGCGAGGGCTGGGGCTCGGCGATCGTCGAGGCCCAGCTCAGCTGGTACGGGCTGCCCTTCACCTTCGAGACGGTGGGCGACCTCATCCGCTCGCCTGATGCGCGGGCCAAGCTCGAGAAGGTCAATCCGCTGGCCCAGGTGCCGACCCTGGTGATGCCCGACGGCAGCGTGATGAGCGAGAGCGCGGCGATCACGCTGCTGCTCGCCGACATCACCGGCAAGGACTCGCTGGTGCCGGGGCCGCAGGCGCCCGAGCGCGGGAAGTTCCTGCGCTGGCTGGTGTTCATCGTCGCCAACATTTACCCGACCTTCACCTATGCCGACGATCCGGCGCGCTTCGTCTCGGTCGACGCCGCGCGCGATCCGTTCCGCGCCGCCACCGATGCCTACGCCCAGCGCCTGTGGCGCCAGGTCGATGGCCATGCCGGCAACCCGTGGTTCCTCGGCGAGCGCTTCTCCGCGCTCGACATCTACGTCGACATCATGACGCGCTGGCGGCCCAAGCGCGGCTGGTTCGAGAGCGAGGCGCCGCGCCTGTTCGCCATCGCCCGCCGCGCCGACCAGGTGGTGGAGCTGCGTCCCGTGTGGGCGCGCAACTTTCCGCCCGGCTGAGGCGCGAGCGCGAGGCAGATCATGGCATGCGTCGGCATCGTCGGCGGATTGGGCGTCGGCGCCACGGTCGACTACTACGAGCGGATCACCGCGCAGTGCAAAGCGCGGGGTGTCGTGCCCGATCTCGTATTCGTCCATGCCGACGTCGACAAGGGCCAGGGTTTCGTGCGCGCCGGCCAGCTCGACGCACTGGCCGACTACCTGCTCGCCTTCATCGAGCGCCTGGCGCGCGCCGGCGCGACGGCAGCGGCGCTTCCTGCCGTGACCCCGCACATCTGCATCGACCGCATCGTCGCGCGCTCGCCCGTGCCGATGATCGACATCGTGGCGACGATCGGCGCCGAGCTGCAGGCGCGCCGGCTCCGCCGCGTGGCGCTGTTCGGCACGACCTTCACCATGCAGGGCAGCCTGTGGGGCCAGCTGGCGCAGCACGCGCCCGACGTCGAGATCGTGAAGCCCAGGCCCGACGAGATCGCCTTCGTCGGCCAAGCCTACCAGCGCCTGCTCGACACGCAGCGGGGCGACGACGACGACACCGCGGGCCTGCGCCGCATCGCGGCCGACCTGCAGCGCCGCGACGGCGTCGAGTCGATCCTGCTCGCCGGCACCGACCTCGCGGTGATCTTCACCGAGGAGAATGCCGGCTTCCCCGCGATCGACGTCGCCCGCCTGCATATCGACTCCGTCGTCGAGCGGCTGACGAAAGACTGAGCGAAGAAATCCTCATCCTGAGGAGCGACCGAAGGGCGCGTCTCGAAGGATGGGCAACAGCTGCGATTCACCCCACCCTTCGAGACGGGCGCTGCGCGCCCTCCTCAGGGTGAGGTGTTTGTCAGACTGATCACGCGGCTAAAACACCTGCCTCACCCCCACGATCTGCGACAGGCAGCGGCCGACATGGTCGGCGACGTCGGTGGCGAGGCCCTCGACCTCGATCTCGACCGACAGGAGATCGTCGTCGGCCTGGGCGAAGACGCGGGCCGGCACGAGGCCGCGCTTGGCGAGCAACTCGAGCGCGCGCGGCAGCACGGCGGGCTCGGCGTCGGCCTCGAAACAGTAGCGGACGGTGGTGTGATTACGCTTGAGCGCCAGGACGGCGGTAGACGGCGCGGCGGTAGACGGCATAGTGGCCATGGAACGACTCCCTCGAGGACAGGCGAACAGCGACGGTCCGGTTTGCAGCGCAAACCGGGGTGCTAATTCGCCGACCAGGGAAGTCCCGTAGGGCCATGCGCACACTATAGCGTGGCGGCCGGCCTTCTTGCTACCCTCCCGCGCCATACCCATCGGGAAGGAAACATTAATGCGTTCGACACCCATCTATGAGGTGCATGCGATCAAATATGCCCACCTGCCGCGCAAGGCCTGGGAAGTGCAGATCACGCCGGACCCGCACGACGCCGACTTTCCGATGGATTACTTCGTCTGGGTGGCGATCCCGCTCGACGAGAGCGGCAACCGCGCGATCGGCGGCAAGCCCGTGGTCATCGACACCGGCTTCAACGCCCAGATCGGCAAGAAGCGCGGCCGCGAGGTCAAGACCAACCCGGCCGACCTGCTCGCCCATCTCGACATCGACGCCAAAACGGTCGAGGACGTCGTCATCACCCATCTGCACTACGACCATGTCGGCAACTGGGACCGCTTCCCCAAGGCGCGCTTCCACCTGCAGGACAAGGAGATGCAGTTCGCCACCGGCCGGCACATGTGCCACGGCACGTTCCGCCACGCCTTCGAGGTCGAGGACATCGTCGGCATCGTGCGCGCCGTCTACGGCGAGCGCGTGGTGTTCCACGACGGCGACGAGGAGATCCAGCCCGGCCTCTCGGTGCACCTGATCGGCGGCCACACGATGGGCATCCAGTCGGTGCGGGTGATGACGCGCAACGGCTGGCTGGTGCTGGCCTCCGACGCCAGCCATTACTACTGGGGCATCCGCGACAGGAAGCTGTTCTCGATCGTCTTCTCCGTGGCCGACATGCTGGCGGGCTACGACAAGCTCCAGAAGCTGGCCGACGGCCACGTCGACATGGTGATCCCCGGCCACGATGCCGAGGTGATGAAGCGCTTCCCGGTGTCGAAGCCCGGCCTGGAAGGCATCAGCGTCAGGCTCGACTGACGCGGCGCGCCTCCTCGGCGAGCCAGCGGCGATAGAGGCCGACGGCGCGCGTATTGGCGCCGCCGGCCCGCGACACGACATGGAAATGGCGGTTGCTGCGCCGCCGGAAGGCGAAGGGAGCGACCAGCGTGCCGCCGGCGAGCTCGCTTTCGGCAAAGGCGGCGATGCCGACGGCGACGCCGATACCCTCGGCCGCCGCCTGGAAGCTGAGATTGAGAGTCTCGAAGTCCGGCCCGCGCGCCGGATCCACGGCGCGCAATGCGCGCCCGAGATCGTCGTCGCGCGCGGCAGCGGCATAGGCCGCGAGCCATGATCGCCACTCGCCGGGCAGCGGCCTGGAATGCACCAGCACCTGCCCCGAGAGGCGCTCGACGCGGCGGATCTCGGTCCGGCACCCCGCGAACAGCCGGGGCGCACAGACCGGCATGGTCTCGATCTCCAGCAGCTTCTCGCGCACGAGCCCCGTGACCGGCTGGCCGAGCTCGTCGTCGCGCCCCAGGCGGACGGCGATGTCGATGCCGTCGTCGCGCGCGAAGTCGATGTCGGTGAGCGACGTCGCGAGTTGCACGTCGATCTCGGGATGGCGATCGAAGAAGCGGCTCCAGCGCGGCAGCAGCCAGCGCGCCGCGAAGGTCGGGTAGCAGGCGACGACGATGCGTCTGGGATTGCGGGCGACGGCGAGCCGGCGGGTCGCCGCGCCCACGGCCGTCAGCGGGCCCACGACGTCGCGGAAATAGAGCTCGCCCTGCCCGGTCAGCACCAGGCCATGCGCCGTCCGGTCGAGCAGCCTGACGCCGAGATGCTGCTCGAGCTTGCGCACCATGCGGCTGACCGCGCCGGGCGTCACGCCGAGCCGGTCGGCTGCGCGAGAGAAACTCAACTCCCGGCCAGCCTCGACGAAGCTCCTGAGCCCGTTCAGAGGTGGATAGTCGTCGCGCATCGGCTGCCGCGTTTTGATAAAAACTCAAATCTCATGCCGATTAAATCGTTTGTCGCCGACCGCGTCCACGGCCATCTCTCGGCCGACGGGAGGCAACACGAATGGATGGACAAGTGCTCACCGCGCCGCCGCGCGGCTCGGATCACGTCGGCGGCGACAGCCGCGGCCTCAACCTGTTTCGCGCCGATCCGGGCTTTCGCGACCTGCTGGCGCTCTACCTCACGCGCGAGGAGCGGGCGCATTTCTGGCCGCACCTCGATCGGCTGGGCGCGCTGGCCGGCGGCGACCTCGACCGCTGGGCCGCCCTCGCCGACAAGCATCCGCCGGTGCTGCACCATCGCGACCGCTTCGGCCGCGACGTGCAATGGATCGAGCACCATCCGGCGTATCGCGAGATGGAGCGCATCGGCTTCTTCGAGCTCGGCCTGCACGCCGCGCCGCACCGGCCGATCCTGGGCTGGCCGACCGGCGTCTCGCCGCCCGTCAAGTTCGCGCTGCACTACCTGTTCTCGCAGGCCGAGTTCGGCCTGATGTGCCCGCTCGCCGTCACCGAGCTCGCCGCCATGCTGGTGCTGCGCTACGGCTCGGCCGAGCTGCGCGAGAAATACGGCCGGCGCATGATCTCGCTCGATCCGGCCGAGCTGCTGCAGGGCGCGCAGTTCATGACCGAGAAGGCAGGCGGCTCGGACGTCGGCGCCAACGAGCTGCGCGCCGTCGCCGACGGCGCGCACTGGCGGCTGCACGGCGACAAGTGGTTCTGCTCCAACGCCGACTGCGGCGTCGCCGTGCTGCTGGCGCGCATCGAGGGCGATCCGCCGGGCACTGCCGGCCTCACCGCCTTCGTCGTGCCGCGCGACCTCGACGACGGCACGCGCAACGCCTATCGCATCGTGCGCCTCAAGGACAAGATGGGTAGCAGGTCGCTGGCGAGCGGCGAGATCGTCTACGAAGGCGCGCTCGCCTGCATGCTGGGCGAGCGCCGCCAGGGGCTCGAGATTCTGCTCGACCAGGTGAACATGTCGCGCCTGTCGCATGGCATGCGCGCGGCGGCGACGATGCGGCGGGCGCTGCACGAATCGCTCGCCTTCGCGCGCAGCCGCCGCCTGTTCGGCCGCCCCGCGCTCGACCAGCCGCTGATGCGGCGGCAGCTCCTCCAGGTGCTGATCCCGGCCGAGCAGGCCCTGTCGACCGCGAGCTACGGCGGCGACCTGCTGCGCCGCGCCGAGCAAGGCTCGAACAGCGCTCTCGGGCTGCTGCGCATCGTCACCCCGGTGATCAAGATGCGCAGCAACCGCGACAACGTGGCGGCGACCGGCAAGGCGATCGAGATCCGCGGCGGCAACGGCGTGATCGAGGACTGGGTCAATGCCCGCCTGCTGCGCGACTCGTTCATCCCGGTGTTTTGGGAGGGCACCAGCGTCATCAACGCCATCGACGTCGTGCGCCGGGCGATCGCCAAGGCGCACGCCGACGGCGCGCTGCGGGCGGAGCTGCATCGCCTGCTGGGCGAGGCCGACGGGCTGCCGACATCCTACCGCGAGCGCCTGCAAAGCCTCGTCGACCGCACGATCGACTTCGCCCGGCACGTCGCCGCCGATCCGGCACGCGAGAAGCACGCGCGCCTCGCCACCAGCGCGCTCTACAACGTGCTGTCGGCGGTCCTGCTGGCCTGGGAAGGGTGCCGGATCGCAGCGGCGGGCGGCGATGCGCGCCGCCTGGTGATGTCGCGCTTCGTGGTCGAGCATCGCCTCGATCCGCCACACCCGCTCGCCATGCCGGTGAACGACGACTGGCAAGACGGGGCGGAGATCCTGCTTCTGGCCGATGGGCCGATCGCGCTCGACCGCGCCAGCGCCCTGGTCTCGGACGGGAGAGGCGCATGATCACCCGCCGCACCACGCTCGCCCTCGCGCCGACGCTTCCCCTCGCCTTTGGCCGTACAGCCGGGGCGCAATCCTATCCCGACCGCGTCGTTCGCCTGGTCGTGCCGTTCACGCCGGGTGGTGCCACCTAAGATCACCTACAGCTCGGCCGGCGTCGCCGGCCCGCAGCAGCTGATGATCGAGCACCTCGCGATGCCGGCCGGCATCAAGCTGTTCCACGTGCCGTTCCCCGGCGACAGCCAGGCGGTCGCCGCGGTGGCCAACGGCGAGGTCGACATCGCCCTCGCCGGCGCGGCGAGCGCGCTGGGCCTGGTCAAGGCCAGCAAGCTCCGGGCGCTGGCCGCCGGCAACGGCCGGCTGCCCGGCCTGCCCGACCTGCCGACGGTCGCCAAGCAGACCGGATTCGCCGACTTCATGGGCTACACCTGGAACGTCCTGGTCGCGCCCAAGGGCACGCCGACCGCCGCCGTCGCGCGACTGAACGAGGCCGCCAACGACCTCGGCCGCAAGCCGGAGATGGCGAAGAAGCTGGAAGCGATCGGCCTGCGGCCGATGCCGGGCAGCGCCCACGAGATCGCAGACCAGGTCGCACGCGACACGGCCCGGTATCGCCGCATCATCGAGCTCACCGGTCTGCGGCGCGAGTGACTACTTCTTCTCGATGTTCCACAGCGCCAGCGACGGCGTGTGCAGGAGGCCACTGAGGTTGGTGCGGTGCGCCGTCGGCGTGGTGAACTGGCCGAGCGGGGCGTGGGTGGGATACTCGAGCACACGCAGCTGAACCTGCTCGGCGATTGCCTTCTGCTTGGCCGGATCGGTCTCCGAGGCGAAGGCATCGCGCAGCTTCTCGAGCGCCTCGTCGCACGGCCAGCCGAAGGTCGCCTTGTCGCACGCGGCGTTGAGGAAGGCGGCCGACACCGGGTTCAGGATGTCGGGCGCACCCCAGGACGTGAAGAACGCGCTCCAGCCGCCCTTGTCGATCGGGTCCTTCTTGGCGCGCCGCGTCACCAGGGTCTGCCAGTCCATCGGCTGCAGGTCGACCTTGAGGCCGATCTTCTCGAGCTGGGCCTTGCCCACGGTGGCGAGGTTGTTGTGGCCGGCGGTGTCGGTCTGGTGCAGGAGCACCGCGGGCGTGCCGTCGTAGCCCGAGGCGGCGAGCAGCTCCTTGCCCTTGGCGACGTTGCCCGAGAGCTTGTCCTCCCATCCCTTGGTCGATTCGAGCGGCGAGCCGCACGGGAACAGCGACTTGCACTCGCGGAAGAACTCGGGGTTCCCGACATTGGCCTCGAGGAACTCCTTCTGCCCCAGCGCATAGAGGACGGCCTGGCGCACCTTGGGATTGTCGAACGGCTTGGTGAGCGTATTGAAGCGCATGGCGTACTGGCGCCCGCCGCGATTGACGATCGTGGTCTTGATGTTCTTTTCCTTGGCCAGCAGCGGCAGCAGGTCAGGCGGTACGATCTCGACCAGGTCGACCTCGCCGCCGATCAGCGCGTTGACCTGGGTCTGCTGGTCGGGAATCGTCATCCATTCGACGCGATCGACCTTGGCGACCTTGCCGCCGGCCAGGCCCGAGGCCGGCTCGGCGCGCGGCTTGTACTTGGGGTTCTTGACGTAGACCGCCTTCTCGCCCGCCTTCCATTCGTCCTTCTTGAAGATGAACGGGCCCGAGCCGATCGACTCGGTGATCTGGGTGTTGGGATCGGTGCTGGCGATGGCCTTGGGCATCATGAACGGCACGTTCGAGCTCGACTTGCCGAGCGTCTGCAGCACCAGCCCGTAGGGCTGCTTCAGCACCATCTTGATGGTCCTGGCATCGGGCGCGGAGAGATCGGCGATCACGCCCATCAGCTTCTGGCCCATCGAATCCTTGGCGCCCCAGCGCTTGATCGAGGCGACGCAATCCTCCGCCGTCACCGGCTTGCCGTCGTGCCATTCCAGGCCATCGCGCAGGGTGAAGGTCCAGGTGAGCTTGTCGGGCGAGACCTCCCACTTGTCGACCATCTGCGGCTTGACCTCGAGCTTCTCGTCGAGCGCGAAAAGCGTGTCGTAGATCATGTAGCCGTGATGGGTGGAGATCAGCGCCGTGGTCCACACCGGATCGACGATCTTGAGATCCGAATGCAACGCCACCCTGAGCGTCTGTTGCGCGGCGGCCGGTGCGGCAAAGGCCAGCACGGCGGCAAGCGTGAGAACGGCACGACGACTCGGAAACACCATGAAACCCTCCAGTCCCCCCGGACTGGCGCGACAATAGAGCGATCGGCAGCCTTGCGCGACTACCAACAGGGTCGCGTGGCCCGTCAACTTCACGCGAGGCCGGCCGACCGGCGTGCCGGTGGCTGTCTCGTGCTTGGCGGTGAGCCAGGACGGCCCGCTTGGCCTATGATGGTGCCATGCCCAAGTACCCACATCTTCGCCAGCTCGGCCGGCCCGCCAGGCTGCCCGAATCGCCCGACAAGGCGGTGCTCGAGACGGTGCCCAACCCGATTCCGCGGGCGCTCTATCTCGTGCGCTTCGCGGCGCCCGAGTTCACCACGCTCTGCCCGATGACCGGCCAGCCCGACTTCGCCCATCTCGTCATCGACTACGCGCCGCGGGCCAGGCTGGTGGAAAGCAAGTCGCTGAAGCTTTTCCTCGGCAGCTTCCGCAACCATGCCGACTTTCACGAGGGCTGCACGCTGTCGATCGGGCAGCGGCTGGCCAAGGAGCTGGCACCGCGCTGGCTGCGCATCGGCGGCTACTGGTATCCGCGCGGCGGCATGCCGATCGACGTGTTCTGGCAGACCGCCGAGCCGCCCAAGGGCCTGTGGCTGCCCGATCAGGGCGTGGCGCCGTACCGCGGGCGGGGATGACGCGGACACCGCCGACACCCAAACGCCCGCCGCGCCCGGTCACGCCGGCCGCGCTGCGCGATGCGATTCGCGCCGAGGCCTTGCGCCTGGGCTTCGACGCCGTCGGCTTCGCCCCGGCCATCCCGACGGAGGAGGCGCGGCGCCTGCGCCTGCAGCGCCTCACCGCCTTCGTCGACGCCGGGTGGCAGGGCGACATGGGTTGGCTTGGCGAGCGCACCGAGGCCCGCGCCGACCCGCGACATCTGTGGCGCGACGCCCGGACGGTGGTGTCGCTCGCCGTCAACTACGCGCCCGCAGCCGATCCGCTCACGGTCCTCGAGGCGCGCGAGCGCGCGGCCATCTCCGTCTATGCCCAGGGCCGCGACTATCACGAGGTGCTGAAGAGCAAGCTCAAGGCGCTCGGGCGGTTCATCTGGGACACCTACCGCCATAACCTGAAGGTCTTCGTCGACACCGCCCCCCTGATGGAGAAGCCGATGGCCCAGGCGGCCGGCCAGGGCTGGCAGGGCAAGCACACCAACCTGGTGTCGCGCCGGTTCGGCTCGTGGCTGTTCCTGGGGGAGATCCTGCTGTCGGTCGAGCTGCCTGCCGATCCACCCGAAACCGACCATTGCGGCAGCTGCCGGGCCTGTCTCGACATCTGCCCGACGCGCGCCTTTCCAGCGCCCTACCGGCTCGATGCGCGGCGCTGCATCTCCTACCTGACGATCGAGCACGAGGGCCCGATCGACCGCGCGCTGAGGCCCCTGCTCGGCAATCGCATCTATGGCTGCGACGACTGCCTGGCGGTGTGCCCGTGGAACAAGTATGCGCACCAGGCACGCGAGACCGCGCTGGCGCCGCGCGCCGCGCTCTCGGCGCCGCCGCTTGCCGAGCTGGCGACGCTCGACGACGCGGCCTTCCGCCGCCGCTTCGCCGGCACCGCCATCAAGCGCATCGGCCGCGACCGGTTCGTGCGCAATGTCGCCTATGCGCTGGGCAACAGCGCCGCGCCGGCCTCGACGACCAGTCGCCGCTGGTGCGCGGCGCGGCGGTATGGGCCCTCTCGCGTCTCGCTCCGGATCAGGTTGCCGAGCGCCGGCGTTCGAGCCACGAGAATGACCCTGTCGTCTGCGCCGAATGGGCGGCCGCGGCGTGACCTCCGAGCCTGTCGATAGTCGAAGCCGGTCTTGCCGTTCCACCGGTCGAGCCGGCCAGACCCGGCCCGCAGCTCCTTGATCCTGTTGCCGAGCTCAGCCGACGCGACGCGCAGGTCTTCGTCCTGGACCCGATCGCGCAGCCGGCACCCGGGGCCAAGACAGCGACGTCGTGCCGTCGCTGCAGGCGTCGGCTTCCTGCTGTGGGTAAGTCTCGAAGCGTCGAACAGTCAGTATCGACTATCGTCGGCATCGTCTCTGCATGCCCGGAGTCGCCATGCCCTCGGTCGGTACCGCCCTCCTCACCCTGCTTCGAACGGTCGAGCGGCCGGGTGATTTCTGCGCCGGCGGCCAGCTGGAGATCGTCATGCCGGCGATCGATGTCGAAGGCGTCGGCAGGCTCTCCTATCCGTTGCTGCCGGCGCAGGTAGAGCAGCTGATCGCGATCGCCGAGAGCGCACCCTACGGGCGCGGCGAGGAAACGCTCGTCGACCGCGACGTCCGCAGAACGTGGCAGATCGACCCCGCCCGGGTCCGGATCGGCGGCCGTCGCTGGCAGAAGACGCTCGACGAGCTCGTCGCCGATGTCGCTCTCGGCCTCGGCGTGAGCGGGTCGGTCGCGGCCGAATTCTACAAGCTCCTCGTCTACGATTCCGGCGCCTTCTTCGTCCACCACCGCGATACCGAGAAGGTACCCGGCATGTTCGCGACGCTGGTGCTGGTGCTGCCCTCGGTCCATCGCGGTGGCGAGCTGGTGGTCCGGCATCTCGACCGCGAGGTGGTCTTCGACCATCACCCCGAAGAGCCGTCGGAGATCGGCTTCGCGGCCTTCTATGCCGACTGCGTGCACGAGGTCCGCCCCATCGTCACAGGCAGCCGCGTGGTGCTGGTCTACAGCCTGCGCTTCCTCGACCGGAAGCGATTGCCCAAGCCACCCGACCATCGAACCGAGCAGAAACGGATCACGGAGCGGTTGCGGCAATGGACCGACTCGGGCGAGCAGCCGGACAAGCTGATCCTGCCGCTCGAGCATGCCTATACGCCGGCCGAGCTGTCGTTCGAGCGGCTCAAGGGACGCGATGCCGCGATCGCGTCCGTGCTCGCCGGCGCGGCCGCGGAAGCGGCGTGCGACCTTCACCTGGCGCTGGTCTCGATCGAGGAAAGCGGCAGCGCCACCTATGCCGACGACTATGGCGGAGGAGGCTGGCGCGGCAGGGGCCGGGACCGAGATGACGAGGACGATGATGATGATGATGGTGGCGACGACGATGACGCATTCGAGGTCGAGGAAGTAATCGACCGGTACCTGACCCTGTCGCACCTGCGGCGGCCGGATGGTAGCGCACCGGAGCGTGCCGAACTCCCCTTCTCGGAGGAGGAGCTCTGCCCGCCCGACGCCTTCGAGGATCTGACGCCGGACAAGCAGCACTTTCACGAAGCCACCGGCAACGAAGGCGCCTCGTTCGACCGCACCTACGTTCGCGCCGGCCTGGTGCTGTGGCCACGCGCCCGCCGGCTCGCCGTGCTGAACCAGGCCGGGCTCGCGGTGACGCTGCCGCATCTCGAGGACCTGACGGCCCGCTGGCGGGCGAGCGGCGCTTCGGCAACCGACTCGCCGCTCTGGCAGGAGGCCGACGAGCTTGCCGGGCACATGATGCGCACGTGGCCCTCGTGGCGAAGCGACGACGATACCAATGCGCGCCGGATGCTCGATGCGCTGGCGCGGCTCGGCGCCGTCGCCCGCATCGATGCCTTTCTCGCGGCACGCTCGGCAAAGGGTGACTACGCGGCATCCGACAACGAGGCCATCATACGTGCCGCGGCGCTGTTGGCACCGGAACGCGCGCGCAAGGTGCTGATCCAGATCGTCCGGCACAACACGCCGACGCACCCCGGAGCATGCGCCGACCTGCTGAAGCGCCGCGTGATGGCGCCGGAAGGCCGGCTCGGCGACATGGCCCGCATCGCCGCGACCTTCATCGACGTTCTGCCGCGCGCGCAGGACGAGGATGCCGGGCTCTTCGCCCAACGCCGTACCGATCCCGTGACCGCAGACCTGGTCGACGATCTCGTCACGGCGACGAGCCTGATCGATCCCGGGCTTGCGCGCCGGGCGGTCGACCACGTGCTGGCCTGGCTCAAGACCTACAAGCTCGACGCCGTGCTGGTGCCGGCCGCTGTCGCCCTGGCCAGCCGGCCCGAGTGCAGAGGGTGGCCGGCCGTCGAGAAGTTGCGCCACGCGTGCCAGGACCATTTGCGCAAGCGCATCGCGCTCGAGCTGGAGGCACCGCAAGACTGGGCCCGCGACGACCCGATCAAGTGCAAATGCCCCGACTGCCGCGAGCTCGGAGCATTCCTGGTCGATCCCAAGCGACGGCAGTGGCATCTGAAGGCCGCCCAGGCGCGCCGGACCCATGTCGAGGCGAACGTCCGAAACTGCCGCTGCGACGTCGACCTGGCGACCGACCGGCACGGCAGTCCCCACGCGCTCGTCGCAACCAAGAACCGGGCGAGCTACGAACGGCGGGCGGCACAGCGCCGGGCAGACCTGGAGCACGAGGCGGCGCTGGCCGCCGGATGACGACGGCCTTGCGCGTGGAGCCGGCCGGCGCATCATGTCGCGATGAGCCGGAGAAGAACCGCCGTCCGTCCCATCGCCGACCGCGTCGCCGAGGCCGCCGAGGCCTCCCTGGCAGCCCAGAATCATGTGAGCGCCATCGATGTCCTCGTCCGCATGGGCTGGCTCGATCCGGGAGCGGTGAAGCTCTGGCGGCTCGGGCGGGTGCCGTGCCTCGAGCGCGTCGTCCAGAGCAATCTGCCGCGCATCTCCGAGGCCATGAAGGCCTTCCGGTCGTGGGCTGCCGCGAAGGGACTGTTTCCCAGCGCGACCCAGTACGCTGCGCTCACGCCGCAACGCCAGACCTCGCGCTTCAGCCAGAGCGGCGACCCGACGATCGAGAAAACTCTACAGGACACACTGGGTCTCGAAGGTCCTTTCGGAGAAGAAGCGCGAGCGCTGGCGGAAAAGGCGAGCACGGCCCCCGAGCTGGTCGTGATCCTGCCCTTGAACAACGATTGGACCTGCCATCGGTGCGGCAATGGCGGCGGCATGCTGATCATGGAGCAGCCTGGACCGGCGTGCCTGCGCTGTGCCGGCCTCGACGATCTGGAGTTCCTGCAGGCGGGCGACGCGCTGCTGACGCGCCGCGTCAAGGCGAAGAGCGCCAAGTCTGCGGTCGTCGTCCGCTTCAGCCGGACCCGCAAACGCTACGAGCGGCAAGGTCTGCTGATAGAGCCGCAGGCCCTGGCGGAGGTTCAGCGCGATCTGGGGCCGCGGGATCGCGAGTAGGGACCGGGCCGCAAGTCACCGCCGCTCCCTGAAGAACGCCCTCAGCAGCTCTGCCGCCTCGCGCTCGCCGAGGCCGGGATAAAGCTCCGGCTTGTGGTGGCAGGTCGGCTGGTCGAACAGGCGCGGCCCGTGCTCGACGCCGCCGCCCTTGGGATCGGGTGCACCCCAATAGAGCCTTCGGATGCGGGCGAACGAGATCGCCTGGGCGCACATCGGGCAGGGCTCGAGCGTGACGTAGAGGTCGCAACCGACCAGGCGCGGCGCGCCGAGCGCTGCCGCCGCCCGGCGGATCGCCAGCATCTCGGCATGGGCAGTAGGGTCGCGATCCTCCTCCGTGCGATTGCCGGCTTCGGCGAGGACGGTGCCGCCGGGGCCGACGATCACCGCGCCGACCGGGACTTCCCCCCGCACAGCGGCTGCACGCGCCGCGGCGAGCGCACGTTCCATGGGCGATGGTCTTGTCGGGCCGGGCATAAGGATGAGAATGGCGCCAAGAGAAGTCGGGAGGAGTATGCCATGCGATTCAGCTTCACGCCCGAGCAGGAGGAGTTCCGTGCCGGCCTGCGCCGCGCGCTGGAAGCCCGCTCGCCCACCAAGGAGGTGCGCCGCCTCATGGCCACCGAGGCGGGCTGGGAGCGCGACGGGTGGCAACGGCTCAACAGCGAGCTCGGCCTGACGGCGATCCAGATCCCCGAGGAATATGGCGGCCAGGGCTTCGGCTTCGGCGAGCTCGGCATCGTGCTCGAGGAGATGGGCCGCAGCCTGCTCTGCGCCCCTTTCCTGTCGACGGCGCTGGCGGCCATGGCGATCCAGAATGCCGGCAGCGAGGAGCAGAAGCGCGCCCTGCTGCCAGCCCTCGCCGACGGCAGCAGGACCGCGACGCTGGCCGTGACCGAGGACAACGGCCGCAACGACGCCGCGGGCATCGCCATGACTGCGACCCAGTCGGGTGGCGTCTGGCGGCTGGTCGGCACCAAGAGCTTCGTGCTCGACGGCCACACCGCCGACCTGATCGTCGTGCTGGCCCGCCTTGCCGGCACCAGGGGCGACAGCGGCCTTGCCTTCTTCACGGTCGCCGGCGATGCGGCCGGCCTCGACCGTCGCCGGCTCGACACAATGGACGAGACGCGCAAGCTCGCCCGACTGCAGTTCGCCTCGGTCGAGGCGTCGCCGCTCGGCGAGCCCGGCAAGGCTGCTGCCGCGTTCGACCGGACGATGCAGCAGGCCGTCATCTGTCTCGCCAACGAGATGGTGGGCGGCGCCGACCGGCTGCGCCAGGACGCGCTCGACTACACCAAGATGCGCATGCAGTTCGGCCGCTCGATCGCCTCGTTCCAGGTCACCAAGCACAAGGCGGCCGACATGCTGGTCGATGTCGAGATGGCGAAGTCGGCGGCCTACTACGCCGCGGCGGCGCTCGACGAGGGTGACGACGACCTGCCGGCGCTGGCGGCGCTCGCCAAGGCCGCGGCGTCGGAGGCCTACCTGCAGACCGCGATCCATGCGGTGCAGATGCATGGCGGCATCGGCTTCACCTGGGACAACGACACGCATCTCTGGTTCAAGCGCGCCAAGAGCTCGGAGATCCTGTTCGGCGACGCCAACTGGCATCGCGAGCAGATGATGCGGCACTGGAAGCACTGAGGAGCGGGATCATGAGCGAGCACGACGAAGCCACAGTCCGCGCCGAGGTCCGAGCCTGGCTGGAGGCCAACTGGAATCCCGAATACGGCCTGATCGAATGGCGCACCAGGCTGATCGAATCGGGGTGGGGCGCGCCGCACTGGCCCAGGCAATGGTACGGCCGCGACCTGCCGGTGGCGATGAATGCCGTGGTCGACGAGGAGTTCGCGCGCGTGGGCGCGGTCGGCGTCGCCAAGGCCGGCATCCGCACCCTGGCGGCCGCCACCATCCTGGCGCACGGCACCGATCTCCATAAGGAGAAGTTCCTGCGCCGGATTCTGACCGGCGAGGACACCTGGTGCCAGCTGTTCTCCGAGCCGGGTAGCGGCTCGGACATGGCGGGTGCCGTGACGCGCGCCGACCGACGCGGCAACCAGTGGGTGATCAACGGCCAGAAGGTGTGGACCACCAGCGCCCACAAGGCGCACTGGGGCTTGCTCTTGGCGCGCGCCAACTGGGACGTCGCCAAGCACAAGGGCCTCGCCTACTTCGTCCTCGACATGAAGCAGCCCGGCGTGCAGGTCCACCCGCTGAAGCAGATGAACGGCCACGCCTCGTTCAACCAGGTGTTCTTCACCGACGCCATCGTCGAGCCCGAGATGATGATCTGCGACGTCGGCGATGGCTGGACGGTGGCGACCACGACGTTGATGCACGAGCGCCGCGGCGCCGACGGCCTGCGCAGCTGGGCGACCGGCTCGGACCGCAAGGGCCGCATCTACGAGGAGGAACGGGCCGAGGTCGCCACGACCATGGAGCCCTACAAATGGTATCCGCAGCGCGCCGGCCGCGTCGACCTCGTGCTCGAACGCGCCAGGGAGACCGGCAAGATCGACGATCCCATCATGCGCCAGGAGATCGCCAGGCTGCTCATCATGTCGAAGACGGCCGAATGGACCGCCCGCCGCGCCCGCGCCGCCCAGGAGCAGGGCCGGCCGCAGGGCCCCGAGGGCTCGCTCGGCAAGCTGGTGTCGAGCAACGTCGCCCGCCAGGCGGCGCGCGTGCACACCTACATCACCGGCGCCGACGCCCTGCTGCGCGGCAAGGACAGCCCGATGGGCGGGGTCATCGCCGAGATCCTGGTTTCCGTCCCCGCCACCTCGATCGCCGGCGGCACCGACGAGATCCAGCGCAACATCATCTCCGAGCGCGTGCTGAAGATGCCCAAGGAGATCAGCGTCGACACCGACAAGCCGTTCCGCGACGTGCCGCGGAACATCGTGTCGAGCTCATGATCTTCCGGACCGCGAGCGTCCCGCTCGCTCATGTTTCATCAGCTCTTCCTGGACCGCGGGCGTCTCACCCGCGCTCATGCGCCGGGAGCGCGCCACTCCGTGGCACTCATGCTCTTCTTCCGATCCGCAATCGGCATGTCTTCTGTCTCTATGAGCGCCACGGAGTGGCGCGCTCCCGGCCATGAGCGAGCGGGACGCTCGCGGTCCGGAAGACCATGAGTGGCGCGCGAGCCCGCCGGCGCGTATCCTGAGGACATGCCTCGTCCCCTCATCGGAGTCACCCTGGATGCGGAAAAGCCGGGGGGCTACTCGAAATTTCCCTGGTATGCGCTGCGCCAGAACTATCTCGACGCGATCGACGCGGCGGGCGGCCTGGCGGTCGCGCTGCCGCACGAGCCCGACCGCGTCGGCGACTATCTCGAGCGCATCGACGCCCTGGTGGTGACCGGCGGCGCCTTCGACGTCGACCCGTCCCACTACGGCGGCGGGCCGGCCCACGCCACCGTGGTCACCAAGGATCGCCGCACCGCCTTCGAGCTCGCCGTCACCAGGGGCGCGCTCGACCGCGACATGCCGGTACTGGGCATCTGCGGCGGCCAGCAGCTGCTGCATGTCGTGCTGGGCGGCAAGCTGATCCAGCACATCCCCGACGCCGTGGCCGATGCGCTGGCGCACGAGCAGCCCAACCCGCGCAACGAGCCGGGCCACGTCGTGACGGTGGCGCGCGGCACGCAGCTGCACGGCATCGTCGGCGCCGACGAGCTTTCGGTGAACAGCGCCCATCACCAGGCGGCCGCCGACTCGCCCGCCGGCATCGTGGTCAACGCCACCGCACCGGACGGCGTGATCGAGGGCATCGAGGCGCCGCGCTACCGCTTCTGCATCGGCGTGCAGTGGCATCCCGAGTTCCTGATATCGGAGGGCGACGCAAGGCTGTTCCGCGCCTTCCTGGGGGCGGCCGCGGCGACGTGAGCGAACCGGAACGAATCGCCAAGCGCCTGGCGCGCGCCGGCCTGTGCTCGCGACGCGACGCCGAACGCTGGATCGCTGCCGGCCGCGTCAAGGTCGACGGCAAGGTGCTGGAGACGCCGGCCTTCACGGTCACCGACAAGAACGTGATCGAGGTCGACGGCAAGAAGCTGCCCGACGCCGATCGGGCCCGGCTGTGGCGCTACCACAAGCCGCCCGAAGAGCTGGTGACGGCGCGCGATCCCGAGGGCCGGCGCACCATTTTCGACTCGCTGCCCAAGACCCTGCCGCGGGTGGTCACGGTCGGCCGTCTCGATTTCATGTCGGAGGGCCTGCTGCTGCTGACCAACGATGGCGGCCTGGCGCGCCGGCTCGAGCTGCCAGCCAATGGCTGGATCCGGCGCTATCGGGCGCGCGTGCACGGCACGGTCGATCCGGCGCGGCTCGCCGGGCTGGCCAACGGCATCACCCTCGAGGGCGTGCGCTACGGCGCCATCCAGGCTCACCTCGAGCGCCAGCAGCGCACCAATGCGTGGCTCGAGATCGCGCTCACCGAGGGCAAGAACCGCGAGGTGCGCCGCGTGCTCACCCATCTCGACCTGCCGGTGATGCGGCTGATCCGCGTCGCCTTCGGGCCGTTCTACCTGGGCGAGCTCGAGCGCGAGCAGGTCGAGGAGGTGCCACCCCAGGCGCTCGACAACCTGCTGGGCCTCGAGCCGCCGCGGCGCAAGCAGGGCTGGGCCAGGCCGAAGGCCAATTCCGTGGCCAAGGCGAAGAAGCGGCGGGCGTGATGCTGCGCGTGATCGGCGGCAGGCATCGCGGCAGGGCCCTGGCGGCGCCCGAAGGGCAGAGCGTGCGCCCGACCGCGAGCCGCGCGCGCGAATCGCTGTTTAACATCCTGATGCACGCCAGCTGGCGCGACGACGGCACCTCGCCCCTGATCGAGGCCCGCGTGCTCGACGCCTTCGCAGGCTCCGGCGCGCTCGGCATCGAGGCGCTGTCGCGCGGCGCCGCGCACGCCACCTTTCTCGACAAGGACGCCGACGCCATCCGCTCGATCGGCGAGAACCTGCGCAAGCTCGGCGAGATCGGAGCGGCCCGGGTCGTGCGCGGCGATGCCACGCGCCCGCCGCCGGCGCAGGCCGCCTGCGACCTCGTCTTCCTCGACCCGCCCTATCGCTCGGGCCAGGCCGCGCCGGCGCTTGCCGCCCTCGACGCCGCCGGCTGGCTCGCTCCCGAGGCCATTGCCACCATCGAGCTGGCGCACAACGAGGACATCGAGGCGCCGCCGGGCTTCGAGGCGATCGACGAACGCCGCTACGGTGCGGCGAAGATCGTGATCCTGCGAAAGACCCGATGACCCTCTCCATCCCGCTCTACGTGCTGCGGCACGGCGAGACCGCCTGGAACACCGAACGGCGCATGCAGGGACTGCGCGATTCCAATTTGACGGAGCGTGGACGCCTGCAGGCGGAGGCAATGGGGCGAACCCTCGCGCGCGAGCTGGCGGGCACCACGGGACCGACCGTATTCCTGCGCAGCCCGCTCGGCCGGGCGCGCGAAACCGCCGCCATCATCGGCCGCGAGATCGGTCTCGATCCCGGGCAATGGCGCGACGACCCGCGTCTCGTCGAGCTGAGCTACGGCGCGTGGGAGGGTCTCGCCTGGAAGGACATCGAGGTCAGCCATCCGACGGCGCTCGCCGACTGGCGCGCCGACCCGCACGGCTATTGCCCGCCGGGCGGCGAGACCCATGCCGAGCTGCACGCCCGCTCCGCCGCCGTGCTGGCCGAGGTCGCCGCCGCCGGCGTGCGCACGGTGATCGTCGGCCACGGCGTCAGCGGCGCCGTCCTGCGCGGCCTCAATCTCGGCCTCGACGCCCGCGCGATGTTCGTCCTGGAGAAGCCGCAGGACGCCTTCTTCCGCCTGCTCGCCGGCCGCGAGGAACGAATCGTCTGCGGTTAGCTCTAACCGCGCGTCAGCCGGGCCGTGCGGCGGCAGCCGGAGGTCTCGCTGACCACCAGGCTGCCGCCCTCGCTGCGCACCGAGAGCTTGCCCGTGCGGCGGTCGGTGGCCTTCACCGAGGCGACAGCGACCAGCGAGAACGCGCCCGGGCTCCGGGCGAGGCCGTGGATCTGCCACAGGCTGGGCGTCGGCGCCGGCGGCGCCGCCTTGCGCTGGTTGGGCACCGGGCCGTGCGCGGTGGAGTCGTAGGCCGAGCCGTCGACGAAGCCGTTCTGGATGACGAGCAGGTAATCGAGCGGCGCGTTGCACGAGCCGCCGTCGCTGCGGCCGCGCCATTGGCCGTCGAGCGGCGAGACCGGCGCGGGCGTTCCGTCGCGCGAGGTCGCGGCCGGCGGCGCGGTGGCCGGCCGCGTCTGGGCATTGGCCGTGACGGCGCCCGCCACCAGCAGCAAGCCGACGAGAAAGCGGATCATCGTCTGCCGAACAGGCGCTCGATGTCGGCGAGCTTCAGCTCGACGTAGGTCGGCCGGCCGTGATTGCACTGGCCGGAGTGCGGTGTCGCTTCCATCTGCCGCAAGAGCGCGTTCATCTCGTCGACGGAGAGCCTCCGGCCGGCGCGCACCGAGGTATGGCAGGCGAGCGTGCCGCAGACCTCCTCGACCTTCTCCTTGAGCGACAGGTGATCGCCCAGCTCGGCCAGCTCGTCGGCGAGATCGCGCACCAGGCCCTGGACATCTAGCTCGCCCAGCACGGCCGGCGTCTCGCGCACCACCACCGCGCCGACGCCGAACGGCTCCAGCACCAGGCCCATGTCGGCGAGCTCGGCCATCCGGCCGGCAAGGCGGCGGACGCCATCCTCGCCCACCTCGACGACCTCGGGCAGCAGCAGCGCCTGGCGCTTCACGCCATCGGCCTCGAGCTGACCCTTGAGACGCTCGTGCATCAGCCGCTCGTGCGCGGCGTGCTGGTCGACAATGACCACGCCCTCGGCGGTCTGGGCGACGATGTAGGTCTCGTGCAGCTGGGCCCGCGCCACGCCCAGCGGATAGGCAGCGCCATTGCCGTTTGCGGCCGGTCCGGACGTCGGCTCGACGCGGGCCGACGGCTGGCCGAGCGGCGCCATGAACTGGGCCACCGCTTCGGCAAGACCGCGCGACGGCAGCCACGCCGACTTGCCGCCGCCACCCATCGGCAGCGCCAGCGCCTGGCCGGTGTGCGGGCGGAAGGCGCCCAAGGCGGCATCGGAGACCGTGGTGCTTGCGCGGTGCCCGGCTGCCGCCAGCGCCGTCCGGAGCGCGCCGACGATCAGGCCGCGCACGATGCCGGCATCGCGGAAGCGGACCTCGGTCTTGGCGGGATGGACATTGACGTCGACCATGCCGGTCGGCGCCTCGAGGAACAGCGCCACCATGGGATGGCGGTCGCGCGCCAGGAAGTCCTGGTAGGCGCCGCGCACCGCGCCGGCCAGCAGCTTGTCGCGCACCGGCCGGCCATTTACGAAGAGATACTGGTGCTGGCCGGTCGGCCGGTTGAGGGTCGGCAGGCCGGCGAAGCCGGTGAGCCGGAAGCCCTCGCGGTTGGCATCGATGGCCACGGTGTTGTCGGCGAACTCGCGACCCATGATGGCGGCGAGGCGTGCCAGGCGGCCGGCGTCCGGCTTCTCGAGCAGCGAGGGCGGGGCCGCCGGCAGGTCGATCAGGGTGCGCTCGTCGCTGTCGAGCCTGAAGCCTACAGTTGGATGGGCCATCGCCAGCCGGCGCAGCGCATCGGCGACATGGCCCGACTCGGTGCGCGGCTCCTTGAGGAACTTCAGCCGCGCCGGCGTGGCGAAGAAGAGATCGCGCACCTCGACCCGCGTGCCGAACGGGTGTGCCGCCGGCCGCGGCTCGCCCTTGGCGCCGCCGTCGATCTCCAGGCACCACGCCGTCTCCGCGCCGGCCGGGCGCGAGGTGAGGGCCATGCGGCTCACCGACGCGATCGACGGCAGGGCCTCGCCGCGGAATCCCA